>Ga0265780_10000041_pt1 | contig 237724 bp, 204 predicted proteins | sample P1T30metagenome_FD_192432 | JGI IMG/M metagenome (GOLD analysis project Ga0265780, IMG submission 192432) | Plant litter microbial communities from East Loma Ridge, Irvine, California - P1 T30 | ecosystem: Environmental > Terrestrial > Plant litter > Unclassified | place: USA: California...
CGGAAGGCATGCCTAACGTAAAAGCCATAGTAGGCGATAAGATAGCCTTTGCCGATAACCAGTACGATGCACTGAAAGATGCCGACGCGCTATTGATCGTGACCGAATGGTCACTGTTCCGCACCCCGGACTTCAACAAGATCGAAAGCCTGCTGAAAGCCAAGGTGATCTTTGATGGCCGTAACCTGTACGATTTGGACAAGATGATCGACTGCGGCTTCTACTACAACTCGATAGGACGGAAAGAAGTAAAGTAAAGAGAGCGTAGGGAAGTCCGGAGAGTTAGTTAGTCCGCAAGTCAGGAAAGAAGAATAGTACTCAACCTTCCTGAATAATGAACTACATAAACCAACGGACTAACCGACTTAAAGACCAACGAACTTATTACTAAAAAACTAATGGACAAAGGACTCTCCGGACTAACGGACTCTCCCGACATCCTAACTCAAAAAGAAATGGACATACAAGGCAAAAGAATACTTATCACCGGGGCAGCCGGCTTCCTGGGTTCGCACCTGTGCGACAGGTTTATCAAGGAAGGCTGCAAAGTGATCGGGATGGACAACCTGATCACCGGCGACCTGAAGAATATAGAACACCTGTTCAAACTGGAAAACTTCGAGTTTTACAACCACGATGTATCCAAGTTTGTGCACGTACCGGGCGAGCTGGATTACATCCTGCACTTCGCCTCACCTGCAAGCCCGATAGATTACCTGAAGATCCCTATCCAAACACTGAAAGTAGGCTCACTGGGTACGCATAACTTGCTGGGCTTAGCCCGTGCCAAAGGCGCAAGGATACTGGTAGCCTCCACCTCCGAAGTATACGGTGACCCTAACGTGAACCCGCAGCCCGAAGAATACTGGGGTAACGTAAACCCGGTCGGCCCGAGAGGCGTGTATGACGAAGCCAAACGCTTCCAGGAAGCCATTACCATGGCCTACCACACGTTCCATGGCGTAGAGACGCGCATCATCCGCATCTTTAACACTTACGGGCCAAGGATGCGCCTAAACGACGGACGTGTGTTGCCAGCCTTCATAGGCCAGGCACTAAGGGGCGAACCACTAACCATGTTTGGTGACGGCTCACAAACAAGAGCATTCTGCTATGTGGATGATTTGGTAGAAGGCATTTACCGCTTACTGCTGAGCGACTACGTGCAGCCGATGAACATTGGTAACCCCGATGAGATCACGATCAAGGAGTTTGGCGAGGAGATCATTAAGCTGACCGGAACCGACCAGCAGCTGATCTCAAAACCCCTGCCGACTGACGATCCGAAACAACGCAGGCCCGATATTACCAAAGCTAAAGCCATCTTAGGCTGGGAGCCCAAGGTAGGCCGTGCCGAAGGTTTGAAGATCACTTACGATTACTTCAAATCCCTGCCACAGCACATCATCAAACATAAGGAGTTCGCTAATTATAATAAATAATAGAAAGCCAATATTTTATAAGAAAGCCTGTAAGTATTAAACTTACAGGCTTTCTTGTTTTTGCCTATGATCTACTTCTGTGTTACAACTAAGTTGTTTTGAAATGGATAGTGATGTATATATTCTATCAGCATTACATCGAGTAGGGAAATTAACTCAGCAAATTGATTTTAGTGAACTTTAGATTTTTAGTACTGTAAGTCAAACTTACCACCAAGTTCAAAATAGTTAAATTGGTAAAACCAGACAAAAAAAAGTGCCGCATATTTCTATGCAGCACTTGGTAATAAATTATATTACTAATTAGTTTTTTGTTGTTTTGGGCTTAACAGCATCGTCAGCAGTCTTTTTGCTTGCTTTACCTGCATTCTTTTCAGCAGCGGCAGCTTTCTTTTCGGCATCAGCAGCGGCTTTCTTTTCAGCAGCAGTAGGAGTTTTCTTTATCTTATAATCCCAGGTATTAGTCTTGAATTTCTCAATACTTGCTTCTATCTGTTTAGACTTTACTGATTTATCCTGTTCAGAATTTAAGATATCGGCAGCAGTAGCGCCCGGTACAGCTGCAGCCGCTGATAATTGCGCCGTAGTACGTGCAGCATCAGATCCTGTTGCTCTATTAATAGTGCTGGTGTATTTTCTTTGTACAAAAATATCATCCAAAGTAGTATCATATAGGTTACGATCCGGATCAGAAATATCTTTGGTTGCAAAGAAATCGCGGCATTGTGGAAAATATAACCAAAATACAGGTGCTTCACCAACTGTTGAACCACCAGCCTGAATAGCTTTCAAAGGAGCAATACCAATAATGCGGGTAACTACCATTGAGCGTTTTTTATCAAAGTAGATATCCTCCTTAGTTCTGAATTTAGTAACGTTATCAGGATTAAACGCGTTAAGAACCATCTGTGAACTCACCTTGTTACCATTGGCGTCAAATTTATCAACCATGGCACTATCCTGAAATCTTGATAAGGCCGATCTTGAGTCTATTCTTGTCGCAAATGTACTGTCGTTGTTGGTTGCGCTCGGCTCGTAAGCAGTAAGTTTACCGGTTCTAACACCTTCTAATATCATCTCGGCCAAGGTAGCACCAGGAGTATTTAAAAGTGAGTTTTTAGGATCCTTCACATCAATATCGCGCCAAACCCTTTTAAAAAATCTTACATCGCGTGAATTAATGGTAGGATAGTTAAACGCTTTTGCATTAATATACATTTCGTTTTTATAGAAACCATCCATAGGAGGTAAAGAATCAGCCGGAAGAGAATCTTTAACCGCAGCTTGCGCAACAACCGGAGTAGTTACCACAGGGGCCATTTCTTGAGCTGGTTGATAAGCAGCAACCTTTTTAGGTTTAGCTTTAACCGTAGTTTTAGCCTTGGTGCTTCTCGATTTCTTTTTCTGAGCATCGGCGGTAGTACTTACTGTAAGTATACCCAGCAAGCAAAATGCCGTTATGTAAACTTTATGTGCTAAATTTTTCATTTTGAGTCGTTGTTTGTGTTGTAGGTCATTGTCAGTTGAGTAAAAGTTCACAGACCCTACAACGGCTACCTTAATTATATTAATTTTTAGCTATTTTTCTTGTTTTGGTTTGCTCAACAACGATATCTGGTGCTGGCATTACGCATCTGAAGCCGATGTAAGAGTGCGATACGTTTTGAATTTCGTAAGCCCTGGTAGAAGGGGTAAGCAAATTGGCGTTGTCTTTCCATGAACCACCTCTGATAACTTTGCGTTTCATTGCTTCGCTTTCAGAATCATCAGCGTCATAAAGCAGTACCGGGTTTAAATCGTGTACCAATTCTTTGTAAGACTGACTAAAGGCATCTAAAGTCCATTCAGATACGTTGCCCATCATGTTGTACAAGCCAACAGAGTTAGGAGCGTATGATTTAACGTGCATAGTGAAAGTACCACCATCCTTACGGTAATCGCCTTCTTGCTGTTTAAAGTTTACAGCAAGCATATCTGCATTCTTCTTCGTTTTCTTATCTCTCAGGCTAACTGTTGATAATTTATCAAATTCCTCAGGTTTAAGGTCTTTAGACGCTGCATACTCCCATTGAGCTTCGGTAGGCAAGTTGTATTGCAAATTGTAAGTTTTTACTAATGATCTGTCTCCAACGGTTGCAAAAATCATTTTGCTGCGCCAGTTAGCAAATGCCCTAGCTTGTTTCCAGCTAACACCAACTACCGGATGCTCATCATAACCTTTGTTAGTGTAGTAGTTGTTATCCATAACTTCCATTTGAGAGTTAGGAAAATCAGACGACCATACTTTAGTGTTTGGCGGTACGGCTACAGTATCGGTAATGTATTTGCTTACACCAGAACGGTTAATAGATGAACGATCATAACGGTATCTTACAGCATCTTTAATTAAAGTTGGTTTACCATTATCTAAGGTGTAAAGTTTACCTAAAAGTAAACCTCTAACCTGTGGGTCGTTACTTTGCCATAGTGGTGTTTTACCACCTACTTTAGCCCAGTCAATGAATTTGGTGGTATCTGCAAATACAGGTAAATTTGTAGGTTGAGCGGCACCCTTATTTTTTGAAGCTTTTGGAGCTGCTGCCTTCTTAACTTTTTGGAAGTACTTTTCGTCTTTCAGGTAATCGGTTACAGCAACCGAGTCGGCTACCCAATCAACAAACGTACGATACTGTTTATTTGTAACCTCTGTTTGGTCCATAAAAAATGCACTAACAGTCACTGTTTTTGGAACGGTATCAACAGCCATCGACGTGTCGGTTACAGCCTCTTTTTCAATGATAGATCCTGCTGGTACGAAAACCATACCGTGCGGAGCTAAGGGAGTTAGAGTTTGTAGCGTTGGCTTTGATTTTCCAATGTTATCCATTCCTTCTAGGCGCCTGTTGGTTTTACAAGCCGTAACAGCTAACACAGCTGAAAGGGTAATAGCAATTTGCGAAAATTTAATATTCATTGATGAAGCAATTATATTCAGATAAAATTATTGTGTAAAGGGGGTCAGTTTTCATTTTCGTTACATCTTTATGTTTCTCTAAGCATATGCCCTTAAAACGTATGCTATCACAAAAATGTTGCGATTATAAATTATTTAATATAATATGGTGTTATCAACAACATGAAAAAAAAACACCTTAATCATTACAATAATAATAATTAATAGTTTCACAATGATAAAATATTATAAAATAGATGATTTTACTGTATTGATTATTAATTGTTATAATTCATAGTTAAAAATATATTATTAAACAATAAAATATAAGTCTTCATTTATTAAAATTGGGATATTGTAAGGAGGGCCGCACAGTTTGAAGTGCTAATTGTAGACCAACATATATTACATTGATTTAATTTCTGGATATTATTTTTGTGTAACCGGAAAGTTAACTAATTATCCAGATGCATTTATTGGGTTGCAAACGTATACACGCATTATATAAATAGAAGTATTGCGGCCACTGGGCGTAACCTGAGTCTTTCCCAATTGGCATGTAATGCGTTTTTGCTATCTTAGGCCATTCTTTATTTATCATATATTATGAATACTATTTTAGTTTTTGGAGCATCGGGACAGTTAGGGCATTGCTTAAAGAAAGTAGCCGGCGAAAAACAAGTCACCGATATTTACTTTCCGCAAGAAGGTGAAGCAAACATTTTGGATGAAGCCGGTTTAGAGGCTTTGTTTGCGGAACAGAAGCCTAAATTTTGCATTAATTGCGCTGCTTACACGGCTGTTGACAAGGCCGAAGAAGACATTGCTACTGCACGCAAGGTAAATAAAGATGGTGCTACAAACCTGGCTAAATTATGTAAAGCTCATGGAGCTACGCTGGTACATGTATCAACCGATTTTGTTTTTGAAGGTAACTCGCCATACTTGTTGGTTGAAACCGATGCTGCTAACCCAATTAACGTATATGGTTTAACCAAGTTAGAAGGTGAGCAGGCTATAACTGATATATTGCCTGAGCATTATACGTTGCGTACCAGTTGGTTATACTCAGAATTTGGAAACAATTTCGTAAAAACCATGCTGCGCCTGGGTGCCGAAAGAGATGAACTGAACATTATTGTTGACCAGGTAGGTACGCCAACGTATGCTATTGACTTAGCTGGATGTATACTTGATATTATTGCCGCAGATAATAAACAATATGGTATATATCATTATAGCAATGAAGGTGTAACTTCATGGTATGATTTTGCCAAAGGCATTTTCGATATTTCAAAAACCAATGTAAAAGTTGGACCCATCCGTACTTCACAATATCCTACTCCGGCAGTGAGGCCAACATTTTCTGTGATGGATAAAACAAAAATAAAATCGACCTTTAATTTAGAGATACCTTACTGGCGCGATAGTTTGGAAGTTTGTATTAAGCGTTTAAACGAGCAATAGTATCGTTAATATATGAAATGATAGCAGGGACATCGGTGGGTGAAAACCATTGGATGTCCTTGTCTTTTCTGAACCAGGTAAGCTGGCGTTTGGCAAAGCGCCGGGTGTTTTGCTTGATCAATTCTACTGCACGCGAGAGGTCGGTTTTTCCATCAAGATAGTCGAAGACCTCCGAATAACCAACAGTGTTCAAGGCATTTAAATGCCGGTGGGGTAGTAGCCCTTTTACTTCTTCTATCAATCCTTCGGCTATCATTATATCCACACGCTGGTTAATCCGGGCATACAATTCTTCCCGGGGCATATCCAATCCAATTTTTATACTTTGAAATGGACGTTGCTGGTACGTGCCTTTGCGGTACGATGAATAAGGCTGCCCGGTGCTTTCAAATACTTCAAGTGCACGGATAAGACGTTGCTGGTTATGCAGATCTACACGGTCAAAATAAACAGGGTCGGCAATTTGAAGCTTCTCCTGCAAAATGGTAATTCCTTGTTCGGCAAACAGGTTGTTTAGGTTTTGGCGGATAGAAGGATCTACATCCGGAAGTTGATCAAATCCTTCGGTAATAGCCTTGATATATAGCCCCGAACCTCCTGCCATTAAAACTACGTTGTGCTGTTTAAATAACCCATCCAAAGTATTTAAACCCTGGTCCTCAAAATCGCCAACATTAAAATTTTCGGCGATGCTGTGCGAGTTGATGTAATGGTGAGGAGCTGCAGCCAGTTCATGAGCCGAAGGTTTAGCGGTGCCTATGCTCATTTCCCGGTAAAACTGCCGCGAATCGGCTGAGATGATCTCTGTTTGATAATGCCTGGCCAGGGTTATGGCAGCAGCAGTTTTACCGATAGCCGTTGGGCCGGCTATACTTATAAGGTATTTGCTGCTTTGCATAGGCTGAGATATAAAAGCAATGTCATTTCGAGTGATAACGAGAAACCATTTCGATACGGCAATTAGCCCACCAGAAAGGATCTCTCACTATCGTTCGAGATGACATTAATTATAGGTTTAAACTATTAATAATCGTCGCTTTTGCCTCGACCACCACCATGGTCTTCGTCTTCAAAGCCATCACTGTCGGCAAAGTCGCCGCCAAACTCGTCTTCGTCGTCGTGAGCTTCTTCTTCATCAACCACAGCTTCGCCTGTAGCCGTTACTTCCGTAAAGTCTTCAGTTTCTTCAGGATTGTACTCCATTTCGTTTAAGAAATCGAAATCTTCATCGGCAGCTGCAGTTTCTGCGGTAGGTGTATATACGTTGCCAAACTGTTTTGGCGCCTCGCCTACACTCTTTACTGTAGCCGGGTAAGTTACTCCCGGAGTTTCGTCTAATATTTTAACCAGCTCTACATGGAAATCAAACGGGCGGTCAAAGTTTGAGGTATAATAAAACTTCTGATGTGGATCGTCGATAAAAGCAGTAAGCCTGGAATTTTCCATAAGAGCTATGCCGCGGTTCGCTTTACGTTCGTTGGGTTTAAAAGCAATTTCTTCACCTTTGGTCCATTGATCGTTACTTATATAAAAAGATGAAGAATAATCGGGGTTGTAACCTATAGATTGATGAATTGCCTGGTGCAGATCGGCGAAGGTATGGGTCGATTTTATATCTACTTCCCTGCTAACGTCGTCATAATCTTCAAAAGTTACTTTAAACCGGTATAATGCCATTTTTATTAGGTTGATTTATGTTAAAAATACTGTGTTAAATTTTATTTGAACCTGCCACAACTTTTAAGCCAATTTCGTGACCTTTAGTAATTGTGAACTGTAACGCAGCTTCATATGTGTTTGGTATCTCACCCTCCAATATTGCCTCGCGAATTTGATTTTTAATAATGCCAACTTCACGGCCCTCTTTAAGGCCAAAGAGTTGCATAATGTCATTACCGGTAATAGGCGGTTGCCAGTTGCGCAATTGGTCGCGTTCTTCAACATCTTTTAATTTTTGTTGAACCAGCTCAAAGTTTTGACGGTACTTTTTTACTTTGTACTCATTTTTGGTGGTAATGTCTGCTTTGCATAACAGCATTAGGCTTTCTATATCATCGCCAGCTTCAAACAACAAACGCCGCACGGCCGAATCGGTTACAATATCTTGCGTTAAAACAATAGGCCGCATGTGTAATTGTACCAGCTTTTGCACAAACTTCATTCGCTCGTTCAAAGGCAGTTTAAGCTGACCGAATAGTTTGGGCACCATACGTGCGCCGCGGTCTTCGTGACCATGAAACGTCCATCCGTGGCCGGGTTCAAAGCGTTTGGTGGCAGGTTTGGCAATATCATGTAATATTGCGCTCCATCGCAGCCAAAGATCATTGGTAGTGGCTGCTATATTATCCAGCACCTGTAGTGTGTGGTAAAAATTATCTTTATGTCCGCGACCGTTCACGTAATCCACACCAAACAAGTTGGCCATTTGCGGAAAGATGAGTTTCAGCAGCCCGGTATCCATCAGATATTTGAAGCCTATAGAGGGCAGGGGAGAAAGGATGATCTTATTCAATTCATCGGTAACGCGCTCCTGCGATACAATGTGAATACGCTCTTTATTTAGCTTAATAGCTTCAATAGCGGTTTCGTCAATAGTAAAATTTAGTTGTGCAGCAAACCGGATAGCCCTCATCATGCGCAAAGGATCGTCCGAAAAGGTTTCTTCCGGATTTAGCGGCGTACGAATCAGTTTGCTTTCCAGGTCGGTCATGCCACCAAAAGGATCTATCAGGTTACCAAACTCGGCTGGCTGCAGTGCAATAGCCAGTGCGTTTATGGTAAAGTCGCGCCGGAGCTGATCATCTTCCAAAGTGCCGTTCTCCACAATAGGCTTGCGCGATTGAGCACGATACGATTCTTTACGGGCGCCTACAAACTCCACCTCTACATCCTGGTATTTAAGCATGGCAGTACCAAAGCTTTTAAACACAGCTAATTTAACGTTGAGCTTTTTAGCTACGGTTTCGGCAAAGTCTATTCCGTTACCTACTACTACTATATCAATATCTTTAGATGCACGGTTGAGGAAAATATCGCGTACAAAACCACCAATGGCATAGGCCTGCACCTGCCGTTCGGCAGCTATGGCCGAAAGTACTTTAAATACAGGATGCTGCAAATGTTGTTTCATGGTTAGGTTAGCACAGCTAATAGTTAATTCGGGCGCAAATGTAACTACTAAATTGTAAATACACAGTTGTAAACACAAATGGACAAACGTTTGCTACATTTCTTTAATATATAGGTACAAAAAAAGCAGCCATGTATTAGCATGGCTGCTTCACTCACTCTGCATCAAATCACACGCACATTATAAATTGTAATAAACAAACTTAATGCCACTATTGCTTGTGTAGAAAATAATTATATTATTTCGTAATTTTATATCCATCAACTTTTACAGATCCGGATTTTACTTTATTGAAAGGTTGTAATATGTATTGGCATTTTAAGCATACATGTTAAACACTAATAAAACCACAGCGCATTTTTGTTACTTTACCTGCAAATGATGTAGGTAGATGTTCTGAATATTAGTTTTGTCTTTTAAACGTACTTCCGGTTGCGTGTACCACATGTAGCACAATTTTATACAATTAGTGTTGTAATATGATACAGCCGTATTCTATTTACAACTGGAATACTGAAACAGAAACCTGGAGTTATAGATACAGTTATAGCGTATGAACGAAGAGTTTTACATGCACATATGGAATAAGCCGCACCAGGTTAAGGCCATGCCATCTAATACACAGATAGCAGACTGGGCATTAAGCGTGATCCATTTTTTATACCCCGAACATTCGGAAAATAAATTTCGCACAGTTGAAGAGTTAAAAAATCATGCGGCTCAACTGCAAGACTCTTTAAACGAAATTATTGGCGTGAGCAGTAGTTACCCTCATGCACACAGTCAGTTGCTGGCAGCCCGTTTTTTTGACCGATTGCCCGATCTGTACCGTATTTTAAATACCGATATTCAAGCAATTTATGATGGTGATCCCGCCGCGCAAAGCGAATTTGAGGTCATTCGTACTTATCCGGGATTTTACGCCATTTGTTTTTACCGCATAGCACACCTGCTGTTCACTTTTGATGTGCCGTTAGTGCCGCGTATTTTAACAGAATATGCGCATTCAAAAACCGGGATCGATATTCATCCATCAGCTAATATTGGCGAGTATTTTCATATTGACCATGGCACAGGCATTGTAATAGGTGAAACTTGTACTATTGGTCGTCATGTAAAAATGTACCAGGGAGTTACCTTGGGTGCTTTAAGCGTGCGCAAAAATATGGCAGGCATTAAACGCCACCCAACAGTTCAGGATAGGGTAGTCATTTATTCGGGCGCTACTATTTTAGGCGGCGATACTGTAATTGGGCATGATAGTGTGATAGGGGGTAATGTATGGCTCACTCAAAGTGTGGCACCGCATTCAACCGTTTACCATACGCCTATGATTACCGTACAAAATATTGCTGAAAGCATTTAAACAACTACAATTATGGCAGGCATTATAGACTTGATAGGCAATACGCCAATGGTGGAGATCACTAAGTTGAACCCAAACCCCAATGTAAAAATATTTGCTAAACTGGAAGGTAACAATCCGGGTGGGAGTGTAAAAGACCGGGCTTCACTCAATATGATACGCAGTGCTATTGAGCGTGGCGATATCAAGGAAGGAACCAAACTGGTAGAAGCCACCAGTGGCAACACGGGCATTGCTTTATCCATGATAGCCAGTTTATTCAACCTGGACATTGAACTGGTTATGCCTGCTAACTCTACCCGTGAGCGCACACTTACTATGGAAGCCTTTGGGGCAAAAGTTACCCTGCTGGAAAGTATTGAAGTTTGTAGGGACTATGCCGAAGAAAAAGGTGCTACCGAAGGTTACTATTTGCTAAACCAGTTTGCCAATGCTGATAATTACATGGCCCACTATAAAACTACCGGCCCGGAGTTATGGCGCGACACTGAAGGACAAATTACCCATTTTGTAAGTTCAATGGGAACCACCGGTACTATCATGGGCTGTTCTACATATCTTAAAGAGAAAAATCCAGAAATTCAGATTGTGGGTTGTCAGCCTACTGAAGGGTCATCTATCCCTGGCATACGCCGCTGGCCAGAGGCTTATCTTCCTAAAATATTCGATCCCAGCCGTGTTGACCGTGTAATAGACATTGACCAAACTGATGCCACCCTAATGGCTCGTCAGTTAGCCAAAGTAGAAGGTATTTTTGCAGGTATGAGTACTGGAGGTGCCTGTACGGCTGCCATTAAACTGGCTCAAGAACTTGAAAAAGGTATAATCGTATTTATAGCCTGCGATAGGGGAGACAGGTATTTAAGTAGTGAGTTATTTGGATAGATAGCTGGTCAACCGCACAAGCATATTAAATACATGTGCGGTTGACAAGCTATCGAAATGACCCAGTTTTATTTAATTCGAAATTGAACATTCGGATTCGACGTGCCTAATATTTCCCTACAATTACCTTGTAGAAACTGTCAAAATCCCAGTACTGGTTTGCCAGCTTCAGCAAGTCTTCAGCAGTAACAGCTTTAATAACGTTGGTGTAGCGGGTATAATAATCGTAATTTAAACCGGCAAAGTGAATGTTTTTAAACTTATCGGCATGCGAAAACACGTTTTCCAAACTACCCAGCAGGCTGCCCAGCATGTAATTACGCACCAGGGATAACTCTTCTTCGGTAACCAGTTGGGTTTTAAGCAGGTTGATCTCTTTCTCAATTTCGGTAACAGCGTTGCGGCAAACATCGGCCCCTACTTCAGTGGCTATAAAAAACGCACCGGCATTTTTAAGCGACGATATGCCCGAACCAATGCCATAAGTATAACCCTTATCCTCACGAATATTGGCCATTAAGCGTGATCCAAAATAGCCGCCTAATAGCGTATTTAAAACCTGTAAAGCAGGAAAATCAGGATGGGTACGGTTAACCATAGGTAAACCCATACGAATGGCCGATTGTAAGGCGTCCGGCTTTTCAGTAAAATAGAAGCGCTCAGCCAAGGGTTCTATAGCTGGTTGCGTGGTGTCCGCTGCTTCACCGGTATTGGTCCAGTTATCAAATGCGCCTGTAATTTGCTGCAAAGTGGCTTCGTCTACCTTACCTGCAATAACCAGGGTACAGTTAGATGGCTGATACATCTGCTTAAAATGTGCCAGCATATCGGTACGTTGCAGTTGTTGGTAGTCGGCAGCCTCACCCGACTGACCGTAGATGCTATGACCATACACCGCTTTATTAAATGCACGACGTGCCAACACATCGTTTTTTTGCAAGCTTACCTGCAATTTTTGCTGCTGGTTACGCACAAAAGTTTCCAGTTCGTTTTCGGGGAATTGACTATCTGTCAATATATCCATTATCACCGGCAGGGTATTGCCTAAGTGACGGGTAAGGCTGTACAGCGTAACATTCGATTGGTCGTACCCGTACTCCGCCTGTAAAAAAGCACCATAGTAATCTATGCGGTCGGCTATCTGGCTGGAGCTTAAAGTTGATGTACCCTCGGTGAGCATGGTATTTACCGCCATGTTCAGTAGCGGTTTGGCGGCATCAAAACGCAGGTTGCCAAAAATCCACTCCATGCGCACCAGTTCCTGGTCGCCGCTGTTAAACCAGTACACCTGGCAGCCATTAGGCAACACGGTGTGACCGGGCTCAATTAAATTTATATTATCAATGGACCCAAATTCGGGTGCAATAGTTCTGTTTAACATAGTTGAACTTGTTAACGGTGTCATCTCGAACGATATGACAGATTCATATTTAACCTTGTCAGGTCTGAGCTTGCCGAAGACCTTGCAAAGCGTATAACGCTTCAACAGGCTCAGACTGACAAAAGGCAATTGTTATAGTTATTGCTTCTCTGCCAGGTAAATTAAAGTAGACGAATTATCCTTGCGGAAAATGCTTTTAGATTCGTTTTGTATCTGCTCGGCTGTAACGGCTAAGTATTTCGCCGTTTCGTGATTGTACAGATCGGCATCGCCAAGCAGTTCAAAAAAAGCAAGATTCATGGCTTTATCCAGCAAAGCCATTTCTGAGAACACCATGGTGCTTTCTGTTTTGTTCTTCACCTTGGTCAGTTCGTCTTCGGGTACTGCCTCGTTACATATTTTTTCCAGTTCTACCCAAATGGCAGCTTCGGCTTTTTCGATGCTTACGGTTTCCAGCGGTTTACCTTCTATCAGCAGCATACCCTTGTCCGAACTTCCGGTAGCATGAGCATGAATTTCACTGAACAATTGCTTTTCTTTAACCAATGAACGGTATAAGCGTGATGATTGTCCGCGTGATAAGATATCAGAGATCAGATCTAACGTAAAGTAATCACCATCGGTACGTGCCGGTACTTGGAAAGCGATATAAATATCATTTAAAGGTACTTTAGCCGTAACTGTTTCGCGGCGTTCTTCATGTTGCTCGGGTTCTTGAGGCAGGTTACGGTGATATTTTTCACCTGCAGGAATAGGCGCAAACCATTTTTCGGCAAGTTGCTTAACCTGCTCTGTGGTTACATCGCCACCTACAACCAAAATGGCGTTTTGCGGGGTATAGTGCTTTTTGAAAAAAGCCTTTACATCCTCAATTTTAGCATGCTCAATATGCTCCAGATTTTTACCGATGGTTGCCCATTGGTAAGGGTGGTACTTGTAAACCATAGGGCGCAGGCGCAGCATTACATCGCCATAAGGTTGATTAAGGTAACGCTGCTTAAACTCTTCCATTACCACGTTGCGCTGCACTTCCAGGCTCTTTTCGCTAAAGGCCAGGTTAAGCATGCGGTCGCTCTCTAACCAAAATGCCGTTTCTATATTAGCAGCTGGCAGTGTGATGTAGTAGTTTGTAATATCGTTGCTGGTGAAAGCGTTGTTTTCGCCGCCAACACGCTGCAGGGGTTCATCGTATGATGGTATGTTGATAGATCCGCCAAACATCAGGTGCTCAAACAAGTGGGCAAAGCCGGTTTGTTCAGGATTTTCGTCGCGGGCACCAACATCATACAAAACATTAACCACCGCCATGGGTGTAGTATTATCTTCGTGAACAATAACGCGCAGGCCATTATTCAGTGTAAAACGGTTGAATTTAACCATGTAGTTCAGAACAAATTTAATAGACCGGCAAATGTAAAGGTTTTTAATAGTTAACTGCAACCCAAATAAAACCGGCTAAATATTAGCATTGCAAATAGCGAAGTTGGATCTCAATTAAATAGGTAGATTCATGACGAATATTGCAAATACTTACCTTTTAACGCAAAAACGGTAGCCTTGCCGTTAGGCAACGGGCTACCGTTTTTGCATGATTTTAATTAATGAGATGTTTTACTCTTTAGGACGATCTTCGCCATGCAGGTTATCACTCACCTGGTGATGATGTAATTTTGCCTCAATAGCCGATGTGCTGGTATTGGCATAAGTACCGTAAGCATCAACCAAAACACCTCTTAAGTTATACTTGGCCGATGAAATGGCATAAACTATAGCCATATCCGATGGGTTGCTGGCACCCTCAAAACGAAAGAATTCGTCTACTTCGAAATCTTCGGCATTCATGTGTATATTATTGCTCTTGTCATCTATAGTTTCGCCATTGTCTTCAAAGCTTAAGTTGGCGGTGTATCCTCTTTTTAATAAATCGTTAGTGGCATCCACTAAGGTCTCATAATTTGTCATGGCAGTACAGTTTAGTGTTTGAATTAAAGCAACCGGTTTAATGGCTGCTATATGTTTAACCAATGCGGTGGTAAAGTTGTTTTGTAGTATTGGAAAGAAAAGAAGTCCGGAAGTCAGTTAGCTCGAAGTTCACAGTTCATAGTCCGGAGTTCGAAATCCGGAAGTCTGATCAGTCGAAATGCAAGGGTTAATTTTTACTAACCTTCCGATTCATTACGTCCTACTATACGACATCATCTCTTCCAACTCACGGACTTCGGACTAAAGACTTTCGACTTTCCCCGACTCACGGACATCCTCACTCCAATCACCGCACAAAAAAGTTACACGCGCCAAGTACATAATTTTTTAAATTAGGAGTGTCAAACTAAAACTATTTCCTGATGAAACTAAACTTACTCGGTACGCTGGCCTTTTCGTTATGGCTTGCCACGGCCGCCCAGGCCCAAAACGTTCCCTCGCCCAAAGAGCATTTTGGCTTTAACATTGGCGACGATTACCAACTGGCTAACTACACCCAAACGGAAGCCTACTTTAAAAAGCTGTCGGCATCACCTCGTACCAAACTGGTTGATATTGGCCTGACTGAAGAAGGTCGCCACCAGTGGATGCTCATCGTTTCATCACCCGAAAACATTAAAAATTTAGATAAATACAAAGATATTTCACGCAAATTGGCCCGGGCCGAAGGTTTAACCGATGACCAGGCTAAAGCCTTAGCTGCACAAGGCAAGGCCATCGTTTGGATAGACGGCGGCTTGCATGCAACCGAAACGGTAGGTACCCATCAGTTAATTGAAACTGCTTACGAACTTACAAGCCGTACCGATGCTGAAACTATGCGCATTTTAAATGATGCCGTAGTATTGCTGGTACACGCCAACCCCGATGGACAAGAACTGGTAAGTAACTGGTACATGAGCCAGAAAGACCCGGCCAAGCGTAATATGAATATACCGCGCCTGTACGAAAAATACATCGGGCATGATAACAACCGCGATTTTTTTATGATGAACATGAAAGAATCGCAAAACATCACTCGTCAACAGTATTTGGAGTGGTTGCCACAAGTGGTTTACAATCATCACCAAACAGGTCCTGCCGGATCTGTAGTGGCTGGTCCGCCGTACCGCGACCCATTTAATTATGTATACGACCCTTTGCTGGTAACCAGTATTGATGCTTTGGGTGCTGCTATGAGCAGTCGCCTGAATGCGGAGAACAAACCAGGTTATACTGAGCGTAATGGCACCAGCTTTTCTACCTGGTGGAACGGGGGTTTACGTACCACTACTTATTTTCACAACATGGTGGGTTTGCTCACCGAAATTATTGGTAGCCCTACACCAGCCACAGTGCCATTGGTGCCCGAGCGTTTGGTGCCCAGCAGCAACACACCCTACCCGGTAACCCCGCAAAGCTGGCACTACAAGCAGTCAATCGATTACTCGTTATCCTTAAACTATGCGGTATTGGGTTATGCCGTACGCCAGCGCGATCAAATGCTGTACAATATGTACATCATGGGTAAAAACTCCATCAATCGTGGAAATAAAGACAACTGGACGCTTTCTCCTAAACGTGCCGATTCTATTAATGCAGCTTACCGCAAAGATACTCCTCCGTCTGCAACAGGTGGTTTAGGCGGCGGCCGTAATACCGGTGTGCCCGTTAAGTATTACGATCAGGTGCTGAAAGATCCAACCCTGCGCGATCCGCGGGGGTATATTATTCCGGCTAACCAAACCGATTTTCCTACGGCAGTTAAGTTTATTAATACGCTCGTTCGTGCTGGTATACTAATACAAAAATCAACAGCTGAGTTTAAGGTGAATGGCGTAAGCTATCCGGCCGGTTCATACGTGGTGAAAACCGATCAGGCTTTCCGTCCGCATATTTTGGACATGTTTGAGCCGCAGGATCACCCTAACGATTTTCAATATCCCGGAGGCCCTCCAATACGCCCTTACGATAATGCAGGCTGGACGCTGGCTTTCCAGATGGGCGTTAAATTCGACCGCATGATGGAAGGTTTCGATGGTCCTTTTAAACCGTTGCCATACGGCGAATTGCAAAATCCACCCGTACAAACTGCTGCTGCCGTTGCTAAAGGCGGCTATATGCTGAGTTCGGCGGTAAACAACAGTTTCACCATTGTAAACGATTTGCTTAAAGCTGGTGCCGAAGTTTACCGTATTCCTGCCGAAAGCGGAGCATTTTATATACCGGCTTCTGCGCAGGCCAAAGCCGTTTTAGGTACCGATGCCACCTTGGGTGTTAAAGCAACTACGCTGGCAAAAGCTCCAAAAGGCGCGGTTAAGGTTAAAACCTTACGCATAGCTTTATGGGATACTTACGGCGGTTCCATTCCATCGGGCTGGGTGCGCTGGTTATTTGAGCAGCAGCACTTTACTTTTGAACGTGTTTATGCACAGGAAATTGATGCCGGAAACCTGAAGAGTAAATTTGATGTATTGGTATTTGTTGGTGGTGCTATACCATCGGCTACTGCCCGCGCAGGTGGCTTCGGCGAATTTGGTGGTCGCACACCTTCAGCCGATGAACTGCCTGCTGAATACCGCACCCAAACCGGGCGCGTAACGGCCGATAAATCTATACCTCAACTGAAAGCCTTTTTAGAGGCAGGTGGTAACATTGTAACCATTGGCAGCAGTGCCAACCTGGCTTATCATCTTAAACTACCGGTAAGTAACGCGTTAGTGGAAACCGTTGGCGGACAAGAAAGACCATTACCCGGCGATAAGTTTTATATACCTGGCAGTGTTTTACAGGTAACTTATAACACTGCACAACCTGCAACCTGGGGCATGCCTGCCACCGGCGATGTTCAGTTTGACAGCAGCCCCGTATTTAAACTGACGGATGCCAGCGTTAAACCTTTAGCCACCTACACCAGTGCCACACCATTGCGCAGCGGCTGGGCATGGGGACAAAAGTATTTAAAAAACAATGTGGCCGCTTTTGAAGCACCGGTAGGTGCTGGCAAGCTCTACGTGTTCGGTCCTGAAATTACCTTCCGGGCGCAGGCGCATGGTACTTTCAAATTACTGTTTAACCAGTTATATGGTTCAGTAAAATAGAAGAATTTGTTTTATGTGTAAAAGGGACTGCCGCAAGGTGGTCCCTTTTTTTGTTACTAAACAAAGAAATCATGCTGCATGATCATTTTATACATTATTTCCATTTAATAAAAACTGCTTAGCTTTGTTCATGGATATATACATGCCTGTTCGCACATACGTATTATTAGCGGTTTGTATGGTGTTCACCGTTGCAGGACATCGTGCTTATTCGCAAAGCAGTATACAGCAGTTTGATGAAAACGTGCTGATTAGCCTGGCTAAAACGCGAACCCCGGCGCAAACCGAAGTGGCTATGTTCCTTTCCCGTAATTACCGTATTATTGATGTAGGCATTCCCGCGGGATTGCTGATTGGCGGTATAGCAACCAACAATAAAGAAATGCGTCAAAACTCCTTATATGTATTCAGCAGCACACTTATCTCATACAGTGTGACAGAACTTATTAAGCATATAGTTAAACGTCCGCGACCGTTTGTACGGAACTTAAAGATAGTAGCGGTTTACGATCCTACCAACAGTTCATTTCCATCGGGCCACAGTTCTTCTACCATCGGTGCGGCAACTGCGCTATCTTTAGCTTATCCAAAATGGTATGTAATTGCTTCATCGTTTTTATGGGCTGGGGCAACTTGTTACTCACGCATGTATTTAGGCGTTCATTACCCTACCGATGTAACCGCCGGCGCTTTGTTAGGTGCAGGTACTGCCTTGTCGTTACAATTTATGAAAAGGCCTAAGTAGTTTAAAACCTGGCTTTACTAAACTCCCCATCAACTGGAGTTTAGTAAACGGTTATTTTATTACAGTTGTAATTACTGTTGATTTAATCAACAATTTGATCTACTAACTTTAATTTGACAAGGGCATCCACATTAAATTGTCATTTCAAGCAGCTGCACATCTACTCATTTGCACATCTGCACATTTAAACTTACCTTTGCCCGGCAAATAACAATAATTATTTGCCATGCAGCTCGACCCCACCAAATTTGTTGCCGAAGGTTTAACGTACGATGACGTACTGCTTTTACCGGCTTATTCAGAAGTTTTACCGCGCGAAGTTGATACGAGTTCGTATCTAACCAAGAAAATCAAACTGAACATTCCTATTGTTTCGGCCGCTATGGATACCGTAACCGAATCAGCTTTGGCTATAGCTATTGCACAAGCCGGTGGTTTGGGTATGCTGCACAAAAACATGAGCATTCAAGGTCAGGCCGATGAGGTGCGTAAAGTAAAACGTTCAGAAAGCGGCATGATCCAGGATCCGGTTACGCTTGATGAAAATGCTATTGTGGCCGATGCTATTAAAATTATGCGTGAATATCGCATTGGTGGTATCCCCGTTATTGATGCTGACCGTAAGCTGAAAGGTATTGTTACCAACCGCGATCTGCGTTTCCAAAAGATAATGGACAAGCCAGTACGCGAGGTAATGACCACTGCCAACTTGATTACCGCTCCACTTAAAACCAGCCTTACCCAGGCTGAGGAAATATTGCAAAACCACAAGATTGAAAAGCTGCCGGTTGTGGACAATGAAGGTCGCCTTTGCGGGTTGATCACTTTTAAAGATATTCAGAAATTTAAAAATTATCCTATTGCCTGTAAAGACGAGCATGGCCGCCTGAGAGTAGGTGCCGCTGTTGGTGTAACTGCCGATACCATGGAGCGTGTAGATGCCCTGGTAAAAGCCGGAGTTGATGTAATAGCCATTGATACTGCGCACGGTCACTCTAAAGGTGTGATCAGCAAATTAAAAGAAGTTAAAGCTAAATATCCCGATTTGCAGGTAATAGCCGGTAATATTGCTACGGCCGATGCCGCCCGTGCCCTGGCCGAAGCCGGTGCCGATGCAGTAAAAGTGGGTATAGGTCCGGGTAGTATTTGTACCACCCGTATTATTGCCGGTGTGGGTGTACCACAATTGTATGCCGTTTACGAGTGTGCCAAAGCTTTAGAAGGTACAGGCGTACCTGTTATTGCCGATGGTGGTATTAAGCACACAGGCGATATTGCCAAAGCTATTGCAGCTGGTGCCAGTTCTATCATGGCTGGTTCTCTGTTTGCCGGGGTAGAAGAATCACCTGGCGAAACTATTATATACGAAGGGCGTCGTTTTAAATCGTACCGAGGTATGGGTTCTATCGAAGCTATGGAATCAGGTTCTAAGGACCGTTACTTCCAGGATGTGGAAGACGATATTAAAAAACTGGTTCCCGAAGGTATTGTGGGTCGTGTACCGTTAAAAGGTACATTGGCCGAAATTACTTACCAGTTTGTAGGTGGTTTAAAAGCCAGTATGGGTTACTGCGGTGCTAAGGACATTGAGACGTTACAGAAAGCACGCTTTGTACGCATTACGTCGGCCGGTATCCGTGAGTCGCACCCGCATGATATTACTATTACTAAAGAAGCACCGAACTATTCAAGATAACTTATCTTTCTGTCATGCTGAGCTTGTCGAAGCATTCGCCGCTTGGTGGGTCTTCGACAAGCTCAGACTGACAAATTGGATAAGAGTTATTAGGTTGTTAAGTTGTTGGCTTGCCAATAATTTAATAACCTTTTTTAGTTTTATGGCATTTGAGGAGCCGTTAAAATTATAGATTTGTAATACCAGTTATCAATATCTCCAAAAAAATATTTATCATGAAGAATATTTGCTTATTACTGTTTGTTGCGATAGCGTTTAATGCGGCTGCTCAAAACAAACTTCAAATAAAAACCGCTAATGGTGTTTTAGAAGGTATTACCGAGGCAAGCGGCGTTCGCTCATACAAAGGTGTTCCGTTTGCACAGCCTCCGGTTGGTGAACTCCGCTGGAAAGAACCTCAGGCACCCAAAAACTGGGACGGCGTACGCAAAGCCGATCATTTTGGTCCACGTGCCATGCAGCGCAATTTGTTCAGCGATATGATCTTCAGGAGTGATGGCCGGAGCGAAGATTGTTTATACTTAAATGTTTGGGTACCTGCCAAGGCATCAAAAGAAAAACTACCTGTACTGGTTTACTTTTATGGCGGTGGCTTTATAGCAGGCGATGGTTCGGAAGGGCGTTACGACGGCGAGGCGATGGCAAAAAAAGGGATCATTGCTATAACGGTGAATTACCGTTTAGGCGTATTCGGCTTTATGGCACATCCTGAACTGACCAAAGAATCGTCTAATCATTCATCGGGCAACTATGGTTTAATGGATCAGCATGCGGCACTGGTATGGGTACAAAAAAACATTGCAGCCTTTGGCGGTGATTCTAAAAAGGTGACTATAGCGGGTGAGTCGGCCGGTTCTATGTCGGTTAGCGCGCAGGTGGTATCCCCTTTATCTAAAGGATTATTTGCCCGCGCTATTGGCGAAAGCGGCGCTATACTGGGTAACCTGTCACCGGTTCCTTTAACCGAAGCGGAACAAAACGGTGCGAAGTTTGCTGCCGGTATAGGTGCAACATCGTTAAGTGCTCTGCGTAATATTCCCGCTGATAAGTTACTGGAAATATCAGCATCGGAACGGTTTTCCACTAATATAGATGGGTATTTTCTACCTAAATCACCGCAAGCTATTTTTGAGGCAGGTGAGCAAATGAAAGTGCCTCTACTGGCCGGCTGGAATTCTGCCGAAGGTGATTATCGTGCGATATTAGGGAAAGAGGAGCCTACAGCAGAAAATTATAAAAGTGCGCTGCAAAAGTTATATGGTGATAAAGCCAACGAAATATTTCAGGAGTACCCGGCAACTACAGCCGACGAGGTTAAACAGGTAGCAACGGAGTTGGCATCTGACCGTTTCATTGCTTTCAGTACCTGGAAGTTTACCGACCTCCAAAGCAAAACCAGCGACAAGCCTGTGTACCGTTATTATTATACACGTAAACGCGGCGAACCTGAAAAATCATCGGGAGCCGTACACTCGGCTGAAATTGAATATGCATTAGGTAACTTGCACTATAACAAAGCGTATAGCTGGTCGGCTGAAGACTTTAAGGTATCGGAAACCATGCAGAACTATTTTTTTAACTTTATAAAATCAGGTAATCCAAACGGAGCAGGACTGCCCACCTGGCCCACATTTCAAAGCCGTACGCCGCATGAGGTCATGGTAATTGATGTCAACAGTAAATCGATGCCGGAAATAAATCCGAAGCGGTATTTGCTGCTTGATGAGTTATATAAAAAGACGTCAAGTAAATAATCGCCCTCCCTTTTATTAACTACTTAACTAATCAATTACTCACCAATCAACTTAAATAATGAAATTTATTTGTGTATTCTGTGGTGCTAACTTTAATAACGATCCTTTACTCACCGAAGCTATAGAACAACTGGCGCAGGTGATGGTAAGCCGGGACTTAACTTTAATATTTGGCGGCGGCCGGGTAGGGGTAATGGGCATGATAGCCGATGCCATTATGAAAAAAGGCGGTAAAGCAATAGGCGTGATCCCGGAGTTTTTATTGAATAAGGAAGTAGGGCACACCGGCTTAACAGAATTGCATGTGGTAGAAAACATGCATCAGCGTAAGCAAATGATGAACGACTTGTGCGATGGCATTATGACACTGCCGGGCGGCTTTGGTACGCTTGAAGAATTTTTTGAAGTGTTAACCTGGTTACAGTTGGGACTGCACCAAAAGCCAATAGGCATCTTAAATGTAAACGGCTTTTACGATTTTTTACTAAAGCAAATGGATGTAATGGTAGAGCAGCGTTTCCTGAAACCGGTAAACCGTCAACTGGTACTTACCTCAACCGACCCGATTGAACTGGTTAGTTTAATGGAAAACTTCAAGGCCGGACCTGATGACGTATGGTTTAAAGACCGGAATTTGATTTAAGTCCGAAGTCCGAAGACCGAAGACCGAAGACCGAAGACCGAAGACCGAAGACTATTGGGGAATAAAGTTAGCAAAATTAAAACAAGACAAGCTGTGTGCAACTTCCCCTACTGAATACTGAATACTGAATACTGAATACTGAATACTGAATACTGAATACTGAATACTGAATACTGAATACTGAATACTGAATACTGAATACTGAATACTGACTACTGCATGACTTTAAAAAAATCGGATAATTTTTTTGGTATTATTGAGCGCAACATCAGGCAGCAGAGCAAGGCTTTGGGTATTACCTTATCTGATTTGGCTAAGCATATAGATATGACAGAAGCCGGTTTTTATAAAATGCTATCGACCGATAGTATCAAAGTAAAGACATTAAGAAAGTTATCGGAAGTTTTAAAACAGCCTATTCCGTTTTTCTTTGAGGACCATTCATCCGGAGCCGATTACCCGTTAAGCCAGCCATCAGTGCAACTGACCGAACCGCCTGCCGCATACCATAACGAAAGAGAAAACTTGAAAGATCAGATCAGCATCCTCAAAAGCCAGTTAAAGGATAAAGAAAAAATAATTCAGCTATTGAGCAAACAGTAAAATAGCTTAGGCTGTTACTGTCACTTTCTTAAACCAGGCTAATACGTTGTAGCGTTTACACAAATATATTACCATCATCACAATCATATCGTCCCCTCCTATGTTATCTGTATTTTTATTTAATACTGCTGTTTACGTATTGTTATTGCTTTAGTTGTATTGTATTTACTCGGTAGTAAATACACAGGTACATTTATAAACCAAGTATCACAAAAGCATGGCACTCAATTGACGGTATGGCATTTGCGGTATAGGCTTTAAAAGCTTATTTTTGCATATAAATAATTTTGCTGATGTCTCAAGATACAGAACACGTTAAATGCCTGATCATTGGTTCGGGTCCTGCCGGTTATACCGCTGCCATATATGCCGCCCGCGCCGATTTGAAACCCGTTTTATACACTGGTATGATTGCCGGCGGTCAGTTAACCCAAACTACCGATGTAGAAAACTTTCCGGGTTATCCTAAAGGTATTATGGGCCCCGAAATGATGGAGGATTTCCGTTGCCAGGCTGAGCGCTTTGGTACCGATATCCGCTTTGGTTATGTAAGTTCTGTTGATTTCTCAAGCCTGCCGCATAAAGTGGTGGTTGACGAGGTAAAGACCATTACGGCCGATACGGTGATTATTTCAACCGGTGCATCAGCCAAATGGTTAGGACTGGAGTCTGAACAAAAATATAACGGCTTCGGTGTTTCCGCGTGTGCCGTATGTGATGGTTTCTTTTTCAAGGGACAGGATATTGCCATAGTTGGCGCAGGTGATACTGCTGCGGAAGAAGCAACTTATTTAGCCAAGCTGTGCCGTAAGGTTTACATGCTGGTTAGGCGCGATGAGTTCCGTGCTTCAAAAGCAATGGTAAGTCGCGTGCAAAACACGCCTAATATTGAAATTTTATACAACACCGAAACTAAAGAGATCTTAGGCAATCAACAAGGCGTTAATGGTGTAGCCATTTATAATAACAAAACCCAACAAGATAGCGTGCTGGATGTTACGGGTTTCTTTGTAGCCATTGGTCACCATCCTAATACCGATATTTTTAAAGGTGTAATAGATATGGATGAAACCGGTTATATTCAAACCAAACCCGGCACCACCCAAACTAACATAGAAGGTGTATTTTGCTGCGGCGATGCCCAGGATAATATTTACCGCCAGGCGGTAACTGCGGCCGGTACCGGTTGTATGGCCGCTTTAGATGCCGAGCGTTACTTAGCCGCCAAAGAAGCCGAAGAAGTAATGGCTCACTTATAAGAATTGAGATATATTATAGCAAGAAAAAGCTGCCTGTTTGGGCGGCTTTTTCTCTTTATAAGTGTTTTTGGTGAATTGAAATTGTGACATATTTTTATGTTACCTCTTACAAGATGGAGCTGACCACACGATCATTCGGCTCAAAATACCGTAAATTTTTAAGCCGAATAAAATGCTATTCGGCTCATAATTTTAATTCCGTATAAAACATAATAGGTTCGAAAGCATCATTTAAACTATTGTTGCACGCGCTTTTTGCAATTACATTAGCCGGTATGGCTCAAATCTGCTAACTTCACCATTCCAAATTTTTTAAACTGATTGTATTTAAGTATGCATTTTAAATATTCCTTGTTGTTTTTTTTGACTGTTGCTTTAGCTACAACTACTGCCTTTGCCCAAGCCCCCGCCAACGATCCTTACATGGGCATTATACCTGCACCCATATCGGTACAAAAACAGGCAGGTAACTTTATTTTAAGTCAGGAAACTGTTTTACAAGCCGATACGCTTACAAATAAAGCAGTTCAGTTTTTAGTGGCATACCTGCAAAATAAATACATGCTTAAAAACAAGCAGCAAACGTATAACGGTACAGCTGCTGCCAACGCTATTATACTTACCTCCACCGGCACCGAAAATCTGCCTGCCGAAGGTTATCGTTTAACCATAGCACCTAATCAAATTACCATTGCCGGTAAAGGTGCAGGTCTGTTTTACGGCATTCAAACTTTAATACAATTAATGCCTTTAGAACGTGCTGCAACCGCTAAACTGCCTTGCGCCCGCATTGAAGATTATCCTCGCTTTGGCTACCGTGGCATGCATTTGGATGTATGCCGTCACTTTTTTTCGGTAGAGTTTGTGAAGCGCTACCTCGACCTGATGGCTGCTTACAAACTCAATACTTTCCATTGGCATTTAACCGATGATCAGGGCTGGCGCATTGAAATCAAAAAGTACCCGCGTTTAACCCAGGTGGGTAGCCAGCGTGCCGAAACCTTGATAGGCAACTATCACGACCGTATGCCACAACAGTTTGATGGCACACCTTATGGTGGTTTTTATACACAAGATCAAATCCGTGAAGTTATACAGTATGCAGCGAGTAAATACATCACCATTATTCCGGAAATTGAAATGCCGGGTCATGCTATGGCGGCACTGGCGGCTTACCCGGAGTTGAGCTGTAACAGCAGTTTAGAGTATAAGGTTTCAGGAACTTGGGGCGTATTTAATAACATCTTTTGCCCTACCGAAAAAACATTTACCTTTTTGCAGGATGTATTGAGCGAGGTGATAGACCTGTTCCCGAGCAAGTACATTCACATTGGTGGCGATGAAGCGCCAAAAGTGGTTTGGAAATCATCACCTGAAGCACAGGCCCTTATTAAAAAGCTGAAGCTTAAAGATGAGCATGGCCTGCAAAGCTATTTTATACAACGCATGGAAAAGTTTGTGAACAGTAAAGGTCGCAACATTATAGGTTGGGATGAGATACTGGAAGGCGGCCTAGCTCCAAATGCTACCGTAATGAGCTGGCGTGGTGAGGCTGGCGGTATAGCGGCAGCTAAGCAAAATCATAATGTAATTATGACTCCTAGTAGTAGTGGCCTATACCTGGACCATGCACAGGCACGGTCTGACCTGGAACCGTTAAGCATTGGTGGTTTTACACCGCTTGCAAAAACTTATATTTATAATCCTACACCAGCCGCATTGCCTGCTGCTCAGCAAAAGTACATCATGGGCGTTCAAGCCAATATGTGGACCGAATACATTGCTACCGAAGCCAAAGTAGAATATATGTTGTTACCTCGTATGATGGCGTTATCGGAAGTGGCCTGGACACCTTTAGCAAATAAAAATTATACTGATTTTGCTGAAACGCGTATTCCTAAACATTTAGCATGGTTAGATGCTAACAAGTTTAATTACCGTGTACCTACAGCTATTGGTGCTAAAGACACCACCTACACCGCGGCGCAGCTCACTGCTAATTTAAAAACTCCGGTAACCGGAGCTAAAATATATTATACCATTGACGGCTATACCCCAAGCGAAAAGGATTTAGAATATACACACCCATTAAGTTTCAATATTCCGCCAGACCAATACCTAGAATTAAAAACCATCGTTATAACTGCAACAGGCAAACGTAGCTTAGTAACTACTACAAAGGTAAACAACCGTGCGCCGTTACCCGCGGTTACTTATAGCGGTACAAGGCCGGGTGTGAAGTACGAACTGGTTGCCGGTTTATTTACCAGTACAGGCGAGTTAGATGGGGCACGCGTGTTGGATACTGGTGTGGTGCGCACCTTTAATACAGCGGCATATAAAAAGGCTAACCGCACATTTGGGGTTACTTACGAAGGGTATTTTACTGTAGATGCCGATGGTAAATACATTTTTTCTACCCAGAGTGATGATGGATCGGTAATATATATTGATGGACAATTGGTAGTTGACAACGATGGTAAGCATAGTTTATACGAACAGGCAGGTGAAGTATTGCTGCAAAAAGGCCAGCATAAATTTACCTTAAAATACTTTGAGGGCGGTGCGTTTAGTACTTTACGCGTGTATCTTACCATGCCTGGCAAACCGAAGGGTGAGTTTTCGGCAGAAAATATGGTGAATTAAGACCTCACCCGGCTATTTCCCAAGGAGAGGGAGATTAAAAATATATGATTTAATAATGTAGTCCTCCTAAAGGGGAGGGTTAGGAGGAGTTTATGAATATAAAGCATTATTTAAACCTGTTGCTGGGCTGCATGGTTGTTGCTGCAGGCTGCAGTAATTCATCGCAGAAAGCAGAAGTGACTGCACCTTTGGCTGCAGCGGAGCCTAAAATAATGGCGCCGTTTAGGTTTCATAAAACTGTGGAAGTTGCACCGGGGCAGTATTATGATGTGCTGGCGTGGGGGAGGGGCTCTCAAACAGTCGGTGCTTTCGAGATCCTGCGGTCCGATTCGGCAACCATGAAATATACCACCACAACCGGTGACCTGGAAGGTGCAATTAAAGAGGTTTTAAATGCCGACATGGATACCGACGGTAACCCAGAGTTGTTTATCCATACCCAGGCTACCGATAGTACCAATGCCGCTAAGGTTTATGCGTTTGAATATAATAATGATAAGGCGCGCGAGTTAGAATTTCCTAAGCTTACCAGGTCGCAAAGAAAAGGTTACCGTGGTAACGACAACTTTTTTGTTAAGGACGGCAGCCTCATGCGCGAATTTAACGTGTACGATGAAGCAGATTCGTTAGCTAAAAAGCCAGTAGACAAACGTTTAATTCAATACAGTTTACGTAGCAACAGCATATCTGCTAATCAGGTAAGTACCGATACAGCCAAAGTTAAAGAAAACGAAATTAGCCCCGTTGTAACCAATAACGCAAGTTCAGAGAAACGCTCAAACGTTAGCAGGCGTTCATCAAGTAAGCGTACCGCTACAAAGAGTCGTTCATCCCGTAAAAAAGAAGTTGTAAAAAAGAAGAGAAGAAGACGCCGGTAATGAAATTACCACTAAATAAAAGGCAGTTACCAAGTAGCTGCCTTTTATTTTTATAACACTTTGCGCCTGCCTTCCGTTAAAGGTGTTATGAAATATATCCATATGAAATTGGGTTGCAATTGAATGCGGAAATAATGCGTTAGTGCTATGAAATGCGAAGTTATAGAAGGTGCATTAGTTCGATTGTTGAGTTACACCATTGCAAATGGTTTGTTTTAAGAATATTGTTATTGGAAGTTAATAAATTATACAATTATTATATTTTACAGCAATAAAAAACAAAACTTACAAATAAATACTTTAATCACCATATAAACAGTATGTTTAACATTCAAAGCCAAGCGCTTTAACAAAGTAAATCCTGATATTTGTTACTTTTAAATACTATAAAATTTAATGTAAAGGAAGTATTATGCCTTCAAATAAGCAGCAATATGCTTGTTAGGCAATTGCTTTTCATCACCCTAATACTACAGGCTAATATAAGCCTCGCTCAAGACACTGTAAAGCTTCATCCCAATATTATAGCGCGAGTCGATTCATTAAACAACAAAGCCTATCCTTTAATAAGGCTTGATGCTGGTAAAGCCTTTATACTGCTTTCCCAAGCTGAGTTGTTGGCCACAGAATACAATTACACCAAAGGTTTGGCTGTGGCTTATTTAAACCAGGCCGAAGTACTTAGTCAGCGAGGCTACTCAAAACGTGCGTTAGAGCTGTATTACCGGTCCATGCAGTTAAGCAAGCAAAACAAAGATATTTACAATGTGGCACGTGCCGAACAGCACATCAGCACTGTTAAGGGTATAGACGGCGGGTTTGACGAAGCTGAGAAACTGTTGTTACGTACGTTGAAAATCTTTGAGTCGTTGAATAAGCCGGTTGACTTAGTAAATATTCAACTGCGTTTGGGATTGTTAAAAACAGATCAAAAGAAATATAATGAGGCTAAACAGTATTATGATGCGGCCTTTAAACTGAGTGTAAAAGCCAAATATTCATACGGTATAAAAAAGAGTTTTTACAATAGAGCGTTATTGTATAAAAAGCTATCAAAGCCCGATTCGGCTATTTACTTTTTACAAAAAGGACTAAAAATTGATTCTCTAAATAATGATACCTATGGTAAAGCGCTATCATATATAGAGTTGAGCCGTATCTACGTAAACTTAAAACAGTATAACAAGGCGCTGCCATACGCAAAATTGGCCTACAATAAGGCTAACAGCGTAGCAGCATTGGCTTTGGTGAAAACAGCGGTACAACTACTTCTTTTTATCAGCAAAGAATCGGTTGATAAGGATGCAATTATTGAATGGCAAGATGAACTCATTTTTGTAGATAATACCATTACCGATCGGGAAAGAAAGGAATCGAACGAATTTATAGATGCCTTACGCATGCAGGAAGAGCAGCAGTTGAAAATGCAGCAAAATATTATTGATGCCCGTAAAAAAACCGATCAGCAACGTACCCTTATTATTCTTTATACTGGCTTTTTACTGGTGTTTGTAATTATTGTGTTTACGCTGAGTTATAACTACAAAAAGGCAAGGCGCTATTCAGCAGAACTTAAAAACAAAAACAAGCAGATTGAACAGAATATTGCTTTGTTAGATAAACTGAACGGTGAGGTTATTAGTCAGAACCAAAAGTTGGAAGATGAAAATGAGCTAAAGAATAAATTGCTTTCTATTATTACACATGATTTGCGGAAGCCGTTAGCCAACACCCAAAGCTTAATACATTTGGTTAATATGGATCTGCTTTCCGAAGAAGAATCTAAAGATTTGTTTGGTCAGTTAGAGGCTCAATATACCCGTGTAATGGGATTAACCGATAATTTGCTGTATTGGATTAAGGGGCAGGTAAGTAAAACTCCCCCAGAACTTGTGCCTGTAAATTTGTACCAGGTAGTGAGTAGCATAATAGAAGAGCAAAAGATACCGCTTAGTGACAAGGAGATTGAGGTACAAAATAACTTGTCGCGAGAACTACAATGGTTTACCGAAACCGAGACCTTGCGCATTGTAATCAGAAACCTGCTTAACAATGCCATTAAGTTTACGCCGGTTAATGGTTGTATAGAAATTTATGCTGCTACAGATGAAAAAGAGACTTGCATTACAGTAAAAGATAGTGGCATAGGCATGAGTAAAGATGTGATGGAGCGTATTAGCAGCGAAAATTATTACACTACAAAGGGCACGCAAAACGAAGAAGGCAGCGGTTTTGGTTTGATGCTTATTCGCGATTTGATTAAAAAGCAGGACGGAAAGCTTTATATAGACAGCACCTTAGGTAAAGGCAGTGCTTTTACCATCACTTTTCCTGCGGCAACGGCTATATTGCCGGTAGCAGGTTTGTAACTTAACCCATTATTGGGTTATATTTGTTACCAGCACATGAAACGTGGTGCCTACGTACGTATTAATGCATTTTATATATCCAACGTTTTTGTTTGCACTGTTAACACTGGCTATACCGGTGCTTATACATCTGTTTAATTTCAGGCGGTACCAAAAGGTATATTTCAGCAACGTACAGTTTTTAAAAGAAGTTAAGGAACAGCAGTCATCGCGGCGCAACTTACGCGAGCGGCTCATATTAGCCAGCAGGATGTTGGCACTTGCTTTTTTAGTGTTTGCATTTGCCCGTCCGTTCATTCGCAACAAAAGCACCATTAATCCGGCTGGGCAGCAAGCAATCAGCATATTTGTAGACAACTCATACTCTATGCAAACCCCCAACGCCGAGGGGAGGTTGCTGGATGAGGCCAAAGGAAGGGCAAGGGAAATAGCTTCGGCCTACTCCCTTAACGATCGGTTTCAATTGCTCACGCAAGATTTTGAAGGTAAGCATCAGCGCCTGCTTAACCGTCAGGAGTTTAACGACGCGGTAGATGTAGTAAAGATTAGCGCACAAAGCCGCACTTTGCAGCAAATTATAGCCAGGCAGCAAAGTTTGTTACAGGCACAGCAGGGTAGCAGGCAATCGTCTTATATTATATCTGACTTTCAAAAGAAAGGCACAAGCACAACTGCATTAAAAATTGATACAGGTTTTAATGTAAACCTGGTACAGCTAAAAGCTAATTCATTACCTAATGTGGCTGTAGATTCGGTTTGGCTTATCAACGCTGTACACCGTCCTGGCGAAACCGAAAAGTTAGTAATAAAACTGCACAACTATGCCGGGCAGGATGCTAAAGGTGTTCCACTAAAATTGTTGATTAACGGCATGCAAAAGGCATTGGGTAGTTTCAGTGTTAAAGCAAGGGCAACACGGCAAGATACGCTTACCTTCTCTGGCTTGCAGGCTGGTTGGCAACAGGGACAAGTTCTATTGCAGGATAATCCTGTTATATTCGACAATCAATTTTTTTTCACATTTAACGTAAAGGCTCAAATGCCTGTTTTGTTAGTGAATGGTGGTGAGCCGAACAAATATTTGCAAGCAGCATTTAAAGCCGATCCGTTTTTTGCGCCGGCAAGCACTAACAATGGAAATGTAAATTATGCAGGCTTAAGTAATTACCCGCTTGTGGTGTTAAGTGATATTAAAAACATATCCACCGGCCTGGCTCAGCAACTCAAAACATATGTGGCTAAAGGGGGTACACTGGCTGTTTTTCCTGCCGATGGTGCCGATTTGGCAAGTTACCGTTCGCTTTTACAGCCAGCCGGAGCAGCCTATCCGGAAAAATTGATAACAGAAGCAACACGTGTAAGCAACTTGAATCTGCAAAATTCACTGTTTAAAACCGTTTTTGAAGATGTGCCCCGCAGCCCCGATTTGCCCATAGTTCAAAAATATTATCAGTTAAGTGCAGGTACGCAAGTTAGTAACGAAAGCTTGATGGAATTACCCGGTCGTCAACCGTTTTGGGCGGGTTACCGCAGCGGTGCAGGTAAAATCTACGTATCGGCTGTGCCTTTGCACGAAGATTACAGCAACTTGCCACGGCATGCTTTGCTATTGCCCATTTTATACCGCATGGCACTGGTAAGCGGGCATGATCAGCCTTTGTTTTATACCATTGGCAATACCACCGCTATTGAGGCTGCCCCGGTACAATTGAATGAAAAGCAGATATTAAAGCTTAGCAACGGTACACAAACGCTTATACCCGATGCCCGGCAACAGGAGGGAAGCACCTTGCTATATGTGGCTGACCAAATACAGCAGCCCGGTAATTATCAGCTAAAAAAACAGGATAGTTTGATTGCCGTAATTGGGTTCAATAACAACAGGACAGAATCGGACCTGACGTATTTAGATAAAGTAGATTTAAAGCAGTTACTGCCTAATGGCGGTCAAATACTACAACCCGGAAAAGGAAGTTTGCAAGGTGCTGTAACCGATACAAATTTTGGACAGCAATTATGGAAACTTTGTATAATTTTGGCACTTGTTTTTGTGGCTGCCGAAATACTGCTGATCCGGTTTTACCGAATTGATAAGCAGCAGGCAAGTAGGCCGGTCTCATATTGATAATAGCGTACGCATAAATTTCTTCTTTACATGAATCTGCTCATCAAATCTGCTACCATACTGTATCCTGGCTCACCATTCAATGGGCAAACTGCCGATGTGTTGCTCGAAAACGGTAATATCCAGGAAATTGCAGGAAGCATTGATGCGGATGCAGAAGTTTTTGATGCAGCAGGTAGTTATCTTTCACCAGGCTTTTTTGATTTGAACTGCAATATTGGTGAACCCGGGCTGGAAACTAAAGAAGATTTAACTACAGGTTTACAAGCAGCGGCAGCAGGTGGTTTTACCGGCCTGGCTTTAATGCCCGATACCGAACCTGCGGTTTATTCCAAAACACAGGTAGAATTCATCGTTAATAAAACTAAGGGTAACCTGGTTGATGTTTATCCGTTGGGTACTATCTCTTATAAGCGTGAAGGAAAAGATCTGGCAGAGATGTATGACATGCATTTAAGCGGTGCAAGGGCATTTACCGATGGTAACAGTCCTGTTAAAGATGCCGGGCTTATGGAACGCGCGTTGTTGTACGCCCAGGGATTTAACGGACTCATATTTTCATACCCCGAAGATGTGGCCATAGCCGGCAAGGCCAAGGTTCACGAAGGTGTGGTTAGTACCCTGTTGGGTATGAAGGGCATCCCCTCTTTAGCAGAGGAACTGATGATAGCCCGCGACCTCTACCTGGCCGAATACACTGGCTCACCTATCCACTTCAGCACGATATCAACCCAGCGCTCAGTAGAGTTAATACGTGAAGCTAAGCGCAAAGGTATTAGAGTAAGCTGCGATGTGGCCGCCCACCACTTGATACTTACCGATGAAGCTTTGCTGGGTTTTGATAGCTTATATAAAGTAAAACCACCGCTACGTACCCAAACCGACATTGATGCCTTGCTGCAAGGTTTAACTGATGATACCATAGATGCCATAGTATCGCAACATACACCACACGAAATTGAATTTAAGGAAATGGAGTTTGAAACCTCGGCCTATGGCATGATAGGTTTGCAAACGGCATTTTCCTTAGCAGTTAAAGCTGGCTTATCGCCGCTACTTATTGTAGAGAAGCTTGCTGTAAATCCGCGTGCTATACTTCGCATAGCTAATCCTGTTTTAGAAGCTGGTCAGGCTGCCAACCTGGTTGTGTTTAATATAGATGACGAATGGGCGTTTGATAAACAAAACAATCGTTCTAAATCGGCCAACTCCCCGTTTATAGGGCAGAACTTAAAAGGCAAAATACTGTTAACCTGTAACAATCAACAAATAGTTACTAACTAAATTTAAAATTCTCATGATTGACCCAACTATACAAAATGCCATTAGTGCATCATTGCAGGCTTACACCGCTCATACCCCTTTAAATGTGGAAGAGTTGACTACCAAACTTACCGATGTGTTTGTTTTGGATGAAGACTTTTTAGACAAGGTTGATGCACTGGATGAAGTATTTGACGAATATCCACAGGCCGAATCGCTGCGTGAAGTTTTCTTCGATCTTTTGATGGTAAACTTTTTTAGTGCCGATATAAACCGCCTGGAAGAGGATTACCTGGATACCCCTGAGTGGGCGGATATTGAAGAAGAAACCATTGACCGTGGTACAGAACTGCTGAACCTGCTGTTATATCTTAACGAATGCCGCGATGAAGCCATAGAGCCATCGCTGGAAGACTACTTAACCGAGTTTTTATTGGTGGATGATGATGAGTTTCAGGATGAGCACCAAATTTATGAGCCTATAATAGCCAACCAGATTTTGGTAGAAAGCACTCCCGAAGAAGTGAACAAGATAGCCGTTAAGTTATCGGAAGATGATGAACTGAAAGACTTGTTTTATCCTATGATAACTTTCTTTCAAAACACCAAACCACGCAATGAGGATAAACAGGTAGTTGCTCAAAATGCGGTGGATAAAGGTTTTGATATGGCTGTGTTTGCGATACTGGAAACTTTTAACCAAGACTAAGTAAGGCGGCACTACATGGAGAATTTGAATTTAGCCGTTAGAAAAGAGGGTGCGTTAAGAGGTTTAATGTTTGGTGGCATCATGCTTTTAGTTGATGTACTCAAGCTTTATTATCTTGCCTATTGGGCTAAATCACCAGTAGCAACATTTGTAGTGTTGTATCCGGTTTATTATGTAGTGCTGTTTGCGGTTACACTATTTTTTATAAACGGTTTAAGAAACAAAATAGGCCGTTACTGGAATTTAAAGCAGGCTATCACAGGCATCTTTATTATGCTCTTTATTACCACAGTGATATGGAATAATGGCATTGCTATATTCTCGGAGAAGATCAACCCTCAGTTGGCCGCAAAATCACATATGGCGTTTGTAGAAACCCGCAAACAGGCCATGCTTAGCAGCAAAACGCCTGCGGCAAAAGTTAAAGAAGAGGTGAACGATATGAACAAGACCTTCGCAGCTGGCAGCAGTGTAACTGTTGCCAGCTTTTTTCGTTCGTTGTTTGTATCTATGATCCTGGTTTTTGCGGTATCGGCCGTGCTGGGTGTCTTATTTAAAAAAGAACGTCCTGAACAAGCTGTTAGGAATTAAGGCTGCATTGGCGTAATTTGCTTAACCGAAATAATGCTGTCTACTACAAAATTACTTACCCCTCGCCATGGCAGCGTGTGAATGTATTCTTTATAATGTACTTCTAAAAATGCGCCTGCACTACGGTTCAATTGCTCGGCCACTTTTGAATCGGTAACCGAAAACATAAATTCGTTTGATTGTATGCTCCCTTGAGCAGGTGTACGGATCCCGGTTTGTATCAGCCTACCTTCGTACGTTTTAAACAGGTAGCCTTTATGTACAAAGTAGTTCATGGTACCTGCCTTAGTACCATCACCAAAAACAAAGTAATAGCGATAATAAACAAGACCGATAACAGCAAGTAAGGCTACAATAGATACAATAGTAAGGATGCGCTTTTTCATAAGTATCAATGTAACAACTAATAAAGCAAATTGTCAGCAGATTTGAAATTTAAGCTATTTGGTCAAATTTAAATCAGCTTATTGGCTACCTATGCAAGCCCTGTTCAAACTCCTGGGGTTCCGAATGTTTAAGGACGTAGCCGTTTACACCCGGTTTGAGTATAGCCAATACTTTATCCGCATCTTCAAGTGTAGGAAAGTACTATGATATTGAAGTTAAGGGTAGTGTGTTTTTAAATAAAAAAAGCCCTTCGTTATAAAGGGCTCTTCTTATTTTAAGATGTATAAAATAGTATGATTTAATATCTACTGCTTAATCATGTGCTTATATATATCGTTGCCAAACACAAATACCATTAAGGTTACTAATATTACAAAACCTACAATTTGCGCACGCTCCAAAAACTTATCACTTAACGGTTTTCCTTTAATCATTTCAATTATAAGGAAGAGGGCGTGACCACCATCCAAGGCCGGAATTGGCAGCAGGTTCATCAGGGCTAAAGCCATCGATAATAAACCTACCAGGCTCCAGAAACGTACCCAGTCTACATGGCTGCCAAACAATACGGCAATACCTATCGGGCTCGATAATGCCTTGTTAGCTTTAACCTGGCCGGTAAATACCTTGCCCAAACCTTTGGCATTATCGCTAAACGTTCCCCATGCTCTTGACGCGCCAATAGGTAACGAACCGAAGAAACCAAATCGTAATGTTTTTTCTTGTGGCAAATCAAACTTTGGTACAAAACCTAACTGCCCTGCCGAATCTACCTGTGCGGTAATCTTCTTTAACGCACCGTCGTGTTCTACATCTAAAGTGAGTTGTTTATTCTTGCTGTCAATTAGCGTTTTGTGAAACTCGTCAAAGAAAGCCACTTTTTGACTATTAACGGCTACTATGCTATCACCCTTTTGCAAGCCTGCTTTCGCGGCATTACTATTGGCTTTTACCGAGTCAATAGCAAACTTAGTACGTGGTAAGCGACTAATAAATTGCTCTATACCCAAGTCAGAAACATCATTCAGAATGTTACCCGGTACCTTTACATCTAAGGTTTGTGCATTGCGCTGAACCGTAAGCGTACTGTTACCCATTAAAACTTTAGAGCTAATGAGGTCTTCAAAACGTTCAACCTTTTGACCGTTTACGGCTGTAATTTTATCGCCCGCTTGTAAGCCAATGCCTTTACCTATGGTACCCGGTACAATTCCGTATTTAAGGCTATCGTTAGGAGTATAACTTTCGCCATATTTAATAGTAAGCACCCAAAATATAAGTATGCCCAAAACAATGTTTACGAAAATACCACCCAGCATTACAATTAAACGCTGCCAGGCTGGTTTAGAACGGAACTCCCAGGGCTGCGGCGGACCAGCCATTTGATTGGTATCCATAGACTCGTCTATCATACCGGCAATTTTTACATAGCCGCCTAAAGGCAACCAGCCCATGCCGTATTCAACACCTTTATAATTGAATTTAAATAGACTGAAATTCCAGGCATCGAAGAACAAATAAAACTTTTCTACTTTTATTCCGAAGGCACGGGCGGCAATAAAATGACCGAACTCGTGTAATATTACTAAAATTGATAGGCCCAGTATTAACTGGCCTGCCATAATCACTATATCCATTATGTATTTTACGTTCTAAACCGTTAATGCCTTTAACGGCATTTGTTCAATTAAATTTTGTGCTAAGATGCGTGTTTCTTTATCAGTATTCAAATAATCCGCTAAAGATGGCCGACTGATGGCAGGTATTTTTAGCATGCATTGTTCAATAACCTCGCTCATACCTAAAAAGCTTACGCTATCAGTCAGGAACCCGGCGACGGCAACCTCATTAGCCGCATTTATAATACAAGGCATGTTACCACCCACTTTAAGCGCCTCAAAGGCAAGCGCCAGGTTACGAAAGGTGTTTGTGTTGGCTTTCTCAAAACTAAGGTTAGGGTAGGAGGTGAAATCAAATCGGGGATATGTATTTTTGATCCGCTCAGGGTAACCCAAGGCGTACTGTATAGGCAGTTTCATGTCGGGCAACCCCATTTGGGCCTTCATGGAGCCATCCTGAAATTGTACCAATGAATGCACTATAGACTGCGGGTGAACGATCACCTCTATTTGCTCCAGTTGCAGATCAAACAGCCATTTGGCCTCAATAACTTCCAGCCCCTTGTTCATTAATGACGCCGAATCGATAGTGATTTTAGCACCCATTACCCAGTTGGGATGTTTTAGCGCCTGATGGCGGGTAACGGTTTCTAAAAATCCTTTATCCTTACCCCGAAACGGTCCGCCCGATGCGGTAAGTATGATCTTTTCAATCGGGTTTTGATCCTCACCGGCCAGGCACTGAAATATGGCCGAATGCTCTGAATCAACCGGGAGCAGCTTAACGTTATGCTGTTCGGCTAATGCGGTGATTAGTTCACCGGCCACTACCAAAGTTTCTTTGTTGGCCAGGGCAATATCTTTACCGGCTTTAACTGCGTTAATAGTAGGTTCTAAACCGGCAAAGCCCACCATAGCGGTCAGTACAATATCAATTTCGGGAAGGGTAACTATGCTCTTTACTTCATCGTAACCGGCTAAAACCTGCGTTTTAGTATGGGCCAATGCGTCTTTTACTTGCTGATACAAGCTTTCATCGCATATAACTGCGTAAGCCGGGCGAAACTTTAGGGATTGCTCAATAAGCAAGTCCGCATTGCGGTGCGCGGTTAGTACCAGCGCTTTAAAGCGGTCGGGGTTTTCGGCAATTACCTCCAGTGTTTGTGTGCCAATACTGCCGGTTGAACCGAGTATGGCAATTTGCTTTACAGGAGAATCAGATAAAATATGCATTTACACTTATACGCTTTCTAAAATAATAATAACTTAAAAATAATTAGTCATGCTGAATTTATTTAGCATCCCATTATAAAAGTAAGCTCTTGGCTTGTGTGGTGCCGAAACAAGTACGGCATGACGGTCATTATTAAAGTTAATTTATGGTTTTATAATATAGTTTGCAAGCATATCAGCAATCTTACGATCGTTTGATAGCCTGGGCACTTTATTTTGCCCGCCGAGTTTACCCTGCGAGCGCATAAAGTTAATAAAACTATCGGGCTGCAAACTTCTGACTACCAAAGGGCGTAAAATGTTACCTTCTATTAAATCAAAATAGTAAATATTTTTTTGCTGCAGGGCTTTATCTACTTTTTGGGTAAAGGATTCCATATCTGCAGGAGCCTTGCCAAACTCCACAAACCACTCATGATAGGGCAGTCCGCCTTCGGTAGGATTCACTTGCGGCGCTACGGTAAATTCTACCACATCAATGCCTTCTTCTTTAGCAACGCTCATAAGTGCATGTTCCACCTCCTCTCCAATCACATGTTCGCCAAAGGCCGATATGTAATGTTTGATACGGCCGCTAACAATGATTTTATACGGATTAACCGATGTGAATTTGACGGTATCGCCTAAACTATATCCCCATAAACCTGCGTTGGTGTTCATAATGAGCGCGTAGTTCTTACCGAGTTCCACCTGCCCTAAACTCAGGCGGGTAGGGTTCTCATTAAAAAATTCATCAGTTGGAATGAACTCATAGAAGATCCCTGAGTCAACCAATAGTAGAAGCCCTTTGTCTTTTTGCGAATCCTGAAAGGCAATGAAGCCTTCGGATGCCGGGTAGGTTTCAATAGTATCAATACCAAAACCTATACTTTCTTCTATACGCGCACGGTAGGGTTCATAGTTAACCCCGCCGTACACAAACAACTTAAAGTTTGGAAAAATGTCTTTGATTTTTTTGCCACCAGCTTTAGCCGAGAGCCTGTCGAAATACATTTGGCACCAGGGTGGTATACCCGAAATAAGGCGCATATCCTGGTTGTGCGTTTCTTCTACAACGGCGTCAACCTTTTGCTCCCAATCGTCAATACAATTAACTTCGTAGCTGGGCAGTCGGTTTTTTTGCAGATAGGCGGGCACATGATGTGCTACAATACCGGACAAACGACCAGTAGCCACGCCTGCTTTTTCGCTCATTACTGGGCTGCCTTGCAAAAATATCATTTTACCGTCTACAAAGTCGGCTTTACCGGTTTCGTGGATGTAGCTGAGCAATGCATTGCGAGCCGCTTCAATATGCTCGGGCATACTCTCTTTAGAGATAGGAATGTATTTTACACCTGATGTAGTGCCCGATGTTTTAGCAAGGTAAGCGGGTTTGCCCGGCCACATCACATCGGCTTCGCCGTTTGTTACACGGTCAATATAGGGACGCAGATCTTCATAATCGCGCACAGGGACAAAAGCTTTAAAATCTTCGTAGGTATGGATGTTTGCAAAGTGATGGTCTTTACCGAAGGCAGTATCTTTAGCCTGGGCAATGAGTTGCTGTAGCGTTTGCTGTTGTAAGGCTACAGCGTTTTGGCGCATGTGCTCAATATCGCGGTTTACCCAGGCGGCAAACAGTTTGCTCAGTATCGCTTTTACACCCATACGTTACAAGGTTTCTGAAACATCATCGTCCAAATCTTTATGGCTGTAAACCAGCTTTCGATAGGTAGCCATAATCATGACCTGTACTGTAGGAAACGAAACTGCGAACCAGCATATTGCAGCTATTTTAGCGATGTAACTGTTGCTGTCAACATCGAATAACAGCGTGATAATTAAGTTGATGATGATAAGCAGTAACGCGATGAAGCCCACTACTATTAATATAAGTCCTAATACTTTAAAAAAATTGTTCCAGGTAATGTAGAAACTTTGTTTTAAAGATTCTATCGGTCCAGAATCTTCATCTACAATAAAGCAAAGGCAAAATATAGAACGGACAAGCAGGTAACCTACACCCAATATTTCCAACTTATCCATTACTTTTTGCAGTAACGGATAATCGACCAGTTTTAGGTTTAGAAAAATTATTGTACCTATAAGCACGGTGTATAATATGCCTACTGTAACAAACGAGAGCGCCATTTTCAGCGATGGTAGAATGTCCTTAAATTCGAACTCATAATATTCCCTGTCCATAAGCGTCAAAATGAGCTTGTAAAAGCTAAGAACCAGGTAAGATTGTACCAACATCATAAAAAATACAAAAGCAACCTGGCTATACTGGTTGTCGTATATTACAATAAAGCTGGTAAAAAAGCTGATGATCTCATAAAAGATCAACGAGATCACCGAATACACAATCAGCGAGATGTAATTCTTTTTGATAACGTTCCATGCTGTCTTAATAGTTTCGGCAATGGAAAAGGCGTGATACATAGATGCTTATGGTTGATTTAATACTTTGCGCTTCCAAAAGTCCTGCATAAAGCCTAAGCCATATGCCGTGAGCTGAATAAAGGCGGCGCCTATACTCAAAAATGCAACTTTTAACGATTTGTTTTTGTACCAGGAATGAAAAAATATCAACAAAATAAATACCGTCAGTATAAAGTTGCCGATTACCGCAATTGGCCACCTAAACAAGTTAGCTATAAGGGTAAATAAGAAGCCTAAAGTAAAAGCTGCGGGAAAATAATGTACGGGTTTTAATTCGGCCGGAAAGAATTTGGAAATGTTAATACGTGCCCTGCCAAAAAAGTGCAGCTGCTTGTAAAATTGCAAATAGCTGGTGCGGCGTTTATGGTAAACCTTTGCCTCGGGTATTAATCCAATTTTAAAGCCCAGCGAATGAATGCGGATGCTGTACTCAATATCCTCACCCAAACGGGTAATTATAAAACCGCCGGCCTTCTCCCATACCTGCCGCGATACGCCCATATTAAAGCTGCGCGGATGAAACTGGCCTATCCCTTTTTTATTGCCTCGGATACCACCCGTTGTAAACGGCGATGTCATACTGTAGCTGATAGCCTTTTGCATATCTGTAAAAGATGGGTGGGCATCATCTGGACCACCGTAGGCATCCAGGTAATCGGTATTGAGGCGGTTATTTACCATCTCCAGATAGTTTTCGGGGATAAGGCAATCCGAATCGAAAATAATGAAGTAGTCGCCTTTTGCCCTTTCAAACCCGAAGTTGCGGCTGAAGCCCTGGCCTTCGTTGGGTTTAAAGTAATAATGTACATCTAAACGACCTGTAAAAGTGGCCACAATATCTTTCGCATCCTTAACCGATCCGTCTTCAATAATCAACACCTCAAACTGCTTGTAAGTTTGCAGTGTAAGGCTTTCCAGCAGTTCTTTGATCTCCTGCGGACGATTATATAAAGGTATGATGATAGAAAAAAACATGTTTTTTAATTTCGGAGGTCAGAATTCCGATTGACAGTATAGGTGTTAGGTGGTTCTATCTATTTTGTAAAATAAAATAAGAAATTGAGCATCCGATTTAAACGGTATCTTCTATTTGATAAGTGTTGCGCTCCGGTGCGTTTCGCGATACCAGTTCGGCCACAAAGCCCGTTAAAAACAACTGAAAGCCAACTACTATTGCTACCAGCGCGAGGTAGAATAAAGGTTGATCGGTAGCGTTACGATACTTTTCGTTGTTAGAGATATGAATCAGCTTTTCGGCCAGGATCCAAACGGCCATTACCAAGCCTAAAAAAAAGCTCAGCACACCCATTGAGCCAAAAAAGTGCATAGGGCGTTTGCCAAACTTGCCTACAAAAAATATAGATAACAGGTCTAAAAAGCCATTAATAAAACGACTCATACCAAATTTGGTAGTGCCGTATTTGCGGGCACGATGTTCTACCACCTGTTCGCCAATTTTGGTGAAGCCTGCCCATTTGGCAATTACCGGAATGTAGCGGTGCATTTCGCCATACACCTCAATGTTTTTCACTACGGCTTTGCGGTATGCCTTTAAGCCGCAGTTAAAATCGTGCAAATTATCAATGCCCGACATGCTCCTGGTGGCAGCGTTAAATAAACGGGTTGGAATGGTTTTAGTTAACGGATCGTACCGCTTGGCTTTCCAGCCCGATATCAAATCGTATTTTTCTTCAACAATGCGGCGGTATAATTCGGGTATCTCATCCGGGCTATCTTGCAGATCGGCATCCATGGTAATAATTACGTTGCCCTGCGCAGCCTCAAATCCAGTATTCAATGCCGCCGATTTGCCATAGTTACGCCTGAATTTGATGCCCCGGATGGCCTGGTTTTCTGCATGTAATGCGCATATAGCTTCCCAAGAACCATCGCGGCTGCCATCATCTACTAAAATAACTTCGTATGTAAAACGGTTAACTTCCATTACACGGCTTATCCACGCGGTAAGTTCGGGTAACGATTCTACTTCGTTCAATAACGGTACAACAACTGAAATATCCATGCAATAAGCTTAAAAGCTTGTTTAAACGCTTTACCTGTAACAGGCAAAAATAGAAAAAAAGTCGGGCTTATGTAGAGTACAGAGTCAAGAATACAGAGTCAAGAGTCGGAAGTCTAAAGTCAATAAAAAGCAAAGTCGCGGGTTGCCGGTGCAATAAACTCCAAAAGTCCTGACTCTGTACTCTCTCCTCTACTACTGCACTCTCTTCCTCACCGTATTCAAATAAACTGACGTTCCCGCACCTAGCAAAGCTCCGGTGGCTACATCGCTGGGGTAGTGCAGGCCCAAATACATGCGCGAGTAACTTACCGAACCTGCCCACAAGGCAGCTGGAGCTATTACATACCATTTTGGGTAAGCCATAGCTAAAGCTGTAGCTGTACTAACCGATGAAGCGGCATGACCCGATGGAAAAGAATACTCGCCGGCTATATATACCGGGAAAATACGGAAGTTGCCGCGAAAAGGTCGCGGGCGCTTAACTAAACGCTTAATAATTAATACTGCCACGTATGAAAGTGCCGAACTGCTGGCCACATATAGCGCGTTTTGGCGCATTTCCCGGTTGTTGCTAATAGTGCCGCCAATGAGCAAGCCGGCCGGTACCAGGGCATTGCCGTATAAGTTGGTTTTCGATATAAAGTAATTGAAGCTCGTTTGGCGGGGGGTGCGGTTATCGGCAAATTTGATCATGATCCGGTCGTCTAACGTGGAGCCTGCTATGCGCGAACTCATAGGCAGTTGCGGTTTAACCAGGGTGTCATTTGTTGGGGTAACAATTATACCTTCCTGAGCATGGGCATGATCTTGCAAGCATATCAACAATGCAATTGTAAAAATGAGGAAAATATATTGGTGGCTTTTAGTCATTGTTTAATCACAAAGTTGAATTGGTAAAGTTGGTGAAAAGCAGTTAGCGCAACAAAATAAAAGCGTTAAATAAGGCTTTAAAATGCAATAACGGCAACTTGGCTACCTGGGTAATTTGATAAAGCTGTAATTACTACCTTTAACATGCGTTAAGTATAGGCATTCACCGGTAAAAACTGTTAAAACCAAATTGCTTTAAATTTATTATTATGCAGTACTTTAACAATGCGGTAAGTAGCATAAGCTAATTAGCGAGTATATTGTGCAACATTTTTAGCATTCATTTATGAATTATCAACAGCTGCTGGAAAAAGTAAAACAGCAGGTATTAGCCTACTTTAAGCTTCGTAAAAACGAAGACTTGCTTTATCATAACCGCAAGCACACCGAAGATGTGGTTGCTGCCACAATACAAATTTCCAATCATTACCAATTGGATGATAAGGATTTTTTTGTAGTGGTAGCCGCTGCCTGGTTTCATGATACGGGTTACATGGAAAGTGCAGCTACGCACGAGGAGCAAAGCGCCCGCCTGGCCGAAGAGTTTTTAAAAAACAACTTTGTAGATGAAACTATAATACAAGAAGTGAAAGGCTGTATTATGGCTACTAAAATGCCGCAAAAGCCGGTAGGTCTGTTGCAGAATATTATATGCGATGCCGATGTTTTCCATTTAGGTACGGTAGATTTCGATGGTAATAACAAGCAGTTGCGAAAAGAATGTAAATTGGTATACCAGTGCGATTTTAGTAAACCCGACTGGCGTCATAAAACTATCCAGTTTATGCAGGGGCACCACTACCATACAGATTATGCCCAGATGCTCCTTAACGACCAAAAGGAAAAGAACCTGCAGGAGTTGAAAGATAAAGAAGCCGAATGGAACGAAAAAAACAAACCGGCCCCGGCTACAGAAGCTTTACCAGTACCCTCGGCTATGGAAAACAAGCCTGAGGCAGTTGAGGTTTTTGAAGAAAAGGAAGTAAAGAAAAAAGACCGGCCCGATAAAGGTATTGAGACCATGTTCAGGGTAAGTTCGAGCAACCACCAGCGCCTGAGCGATATGGCCGATAACAAGGCACATATCATGATCACGGTAAACTCTATAATTTTATCGGCCATCATCAGCTTATTGTTACGCAGGCTGGAAGATTACAGCTATCTCATTATTCCAACTTTTATTATACTAATGGTGAGTTTAACTACTATGGTTTTTTCCATATTGGCAACCCGCCCGTCTTTGCCAGAGGGTTATTTTACCCAAGAAGATGTAGAGGCGAAGAAGGTAAACCTGCTCTTCTTTGGTAATTTTTACCGTATGAGCCTGCCCGATTATATTGCGGGTATGCGCAACGTAATGGCCGACCGTGAGTATTTATACGGCAGTTTAATTATCGATGTGTATTCGCAAGGGGTAGTGTTGGGGCGCAAGTACCGCCTGCTGCGCATTGCTTACAATATATTTATGTTCGGGTTAATTGCGTCGGTACTGGCGTTTATTATTGCCGCGGCCTTTAATGGTAACGGAAAGCATTAGAGTTTATGCCACCTAAATTTTTTAACCGCGATGTAAGCTGGCTGTCGTTTAATGGACGTGTGCTGCAGGAAGCTGAGCGCGAAAGTTTGCCTGTGTTGGAGCGTATCAATTTCTTGTCGATATACTCTTCTAACCTCGATGAATTTTACCGGGTACGCATGCCTGTGCTGCAAGCTTTAAATAAGTTGCATAAGCGTAAAAAGGAAACCGGAGACGTTGCCGTACAAGCCGACGACCTGTCCCAGGCCCAGCACCTGATTCAACAGCAGCTGGAACAATATGGCCGCATTTTAACTGGAAGTATTTTACCGCAGCTGGAAGCTAAAAACATTCACTTGTTGTATAACAAAGCTTTCCCGCCGCAAATTGTACAACCTGTTACCGACTACTTTGTAAGCCAGGTGATGGCTTTTCTACAGCCGGTAATTTTAAAAGAAGGCGTTACTTTCTTTCCAGAAAACAACAAGCTATACTTCTTAATACAATTACAACAGGAGGATGGTAAAGAGCAATTGGTTGCTTTAAACATTCCTTCTGATGATTTGCCACGGTTTTTTAGCATTACTGTTAATGATGAATTGTTCATTGTTTTTCTGGATGATATTATTCGCTACAATCTCGATAAGGTATTCACTCAAAAGGTGGAAGGTTGCCACAGTTTTAAGATAACCCGCGATGCCGAATTTGATTTCGAAGATGAGTACACTGGCGATTTAGCTGAACAGTTAGAAAAACAACTTAAAAAGCGCGACTTTGGTTTAGCTACCCGTTACCTATATCAGCCGGGTGTTCCCTTACGCATTTTGCACAACACCGCTACCTATTTGGGATTAGATGAGGGCAGCATGGTGGCAGGGGGCGTTTATCATAACCTTAAAGATTTTGCCTCGTTCCCGGTAAATGATGCTTCCTTAAAATTAGAAAAATGGCCGTCCCTGCGTTTTACCGACCTGCCCGAAACGCAATCGGTATTAAACAACATCGGCTTAAAAGACTACTTACTGCACACACCTTACCAAGGCTACGATACCATTCTGCGCTTTTTTAATGAAGCCGCCATACGGCCCGATGTGGAAGAGGTCTACGTATCGTTGTACCGGGTAGCCAGCGATTCTAAAATTGTTAATGCTTTAATAAGTGCCGCTAAGAACGGCAAAAAGGTAAATGTACTGGTAGAGCTTAAAGCAAGGTTTGATGAATCTAACAATATTAAATGGGCTAAAAAGCTCAAAGCGGCCGGGGCTAAACTGATTTATAGCGTTACTGCGCTTAAAGTGCATGCTAAAGTTGCGTTGGTTAAGTTGCGTAACGGCGACCGGATGCAATACCGGGGCTTATTGGCCACGGGTAACTTCAACGAAAATACTGCCCGCTTTTATACCGACCATATTTTGCTCACAGGCAACCATAATTTGCTGCGCGAAATGGAACTGCTGTTCATCTTCCTCTCTAAAAAACAAAAGCCAGTTAACGCCAAGGTAATGCCTTTTCAAAACCTGCTGGTGGCGCAATTTAATTTGCAGCACCGGTTTATGGAATTGATAGATCAGGAGATAGCTAACCATCAAAAAGGTTTACCCGCATCTATCATCATCAAGATGAATAACCTGGAGGAGGAAAAGCTGATCAATAAACTCTACGACGCGTCAAACGCGGGTGTAAAGATCCAGTTAATAGTTCGCAGCATTTGCCGTTTGGTGCCTGGCGTTGCCGGGCAAAGCGAGAATATATCCGTTACCCGTATTGTAGACCGCTACCTGGAACATGGGCGTATATTTATTTTTGGTAATCACGGAAACACACAGGTATTTATGGGCTCCTCCGACTGGATGAACCGCAATATTTACCATCGTATTGAGGTGTGTTTCCCCATTTTTGATGAAGCTATAAAGCAAGAAGTACTGCAGTTAATTGACCTGCAATTGAAAGATAATACACAAGCAGTAAACATCGACACACAATTAAATAATATTCCTGTTAAACAGGGTACACCGGCAGTAAGGTCGCAGCAGCAGATCTATGAACTGCTGAAACGTAAAACCGAAGCTGTTTAACCTGTAATAACCAATAATTTTGATAATGAAAAAGCAACCCTTTATATACCTGTTTGCCTTGCTTAGTCTGCTAAGTTTTTCCTGTGCTCAAAGTCAGCAAAAAAAAACGGTCAGCCCAAAGGGGTATGACCTCAGCACTCCTATAAAATACCGTATGCCCGAAAACCTGCTCGAAATATCGGGTATATCTTTCAATGGTGGCAATGCCGACACCTTTTACGCCATACAGGACGAAGAAGGTAAGCTGTTCTACGGTAAGTTAGGAGCCGACCAGGTAAGCCATACCAAATTTGGAAAGCATGGAGATTATGAAGACGTAGCCATTTGCGGTAATGTGGTTATTGTGCTTAAAAGCAACGGCAAGCTTTATACATTTCCTTTGAGTGAGGTTAAAGAACCTGAACTTACTAACGTTAAAGAGCAAAACGGTTTGCTGCCCGGTGGCGAATACGAAAGTATGTATGCGGATGAAGCTGCCCGTAAGCTGTATGTACTATGCAAAAATTGTGATGATGATAAAACCTCTAAAAGCAGCAGTGGTTACATTTTTGATATAGCGGCAAACGGAACTTTAAAACCAGCGGGCAATTTTAAAATAGACGTTAAACAGATCAAAAAACTTTCGGGTGAAAGCAAAGTCAATTTCAGGCCATCGGCCATGGCTAAAAACCCTGTCACCAAACAATGGTACATCGTATCGTCGGTAAACGGTTTATTAGTAGTGGCCGATGCCAGCTGGAAAGTAGTTGCCACTTATGAGATAGACCATAAAACCTTTTTACAACCCGAAGGCTTGGCATTTGATAGAAAAGGCAATATGTATATTTCTAACGAGGGGGATGAATTTGCCAAAGGCAACGTGCTGAAATTTAATTATGTGACTGGAAAATGATAAGCTTTGTAATAACTTTGCACCTTTAAATTAACACTGCTGTAACAATGTTTTAGCTGTGTTTTCTAAATAAGAAATAGCAGTAATACATGCAATCAAGATCTTTCTATATTAATAAACACCTGTCTAATCAGGAACAGGTGGATACCGCTTTATCATTTAAACCATTTACAAATCAACTGGAAAAACGGTTACAGGAAGAGGAGACGGTAAAATCGAAGTTTTACAGTTTTGTGCTCGACCATTTTAATATTGATCGCAAGTTAAATGATGCCCTGGCCAAAACTGAAGCTGGTGAAGACGATGAGTATGCGCTCGAATTAATCTATAGTACACTTTCGCCGGTGTTACAAAGTGAAAGCGAATGCTATTGGGCACTTAGTACGCCTGTGCCTAATCAAATATTATACAGTACCGACGCTTTTTTTAATCTCATTACCAGTAAGGACATCAGCGAAGCATCTTCAGCTTTAAAAGATGATGAAACTTTTATAAAGCAACAAAAAGAATACATTTACCGGCTTATTTTAAAACGGCTATACCATTTTACTTCAGCACTAAGCAATAACGCTTATTACTCTTATGATAATGCTAAAACAGGTTTAACCCGTTTCTATCATATTAATATCAATACTGATTTTATTGACATTGAGGTTAAAGGAAGTTTACCTGAACTTGATTTTGAAACAATTGAGAACTACCTGCATGAAGATAGTGGCGTAGACGTGTTGACTGATATATTGCCCTTGAGCTTGTTTAAGCTGGAAGGCTTTTCGGTAATCACTTTAGAGGATGTAACTGCGCAGCGGGCAATTGAGGATATTAGGTCGGCAATTACCAACCCGGTTGATGATCAAAAAGAGCTATACCGAAGTGTGATTAGTTCGCTTAAGATATTAACTCAAAATAACAATGTGCGTTTTGGCTTGTTACCGTTTCTAAAGCTTAATGGTGAGCCGCTTTTTGATCAATCATCCTGTTTGGAAAGTATCCTGATGCAGTCGGCCAAAAAATACGGTATTGCCGAAGAAACTTATCATGCGCTGGTAAACCGATATGAACAAGAGCCCAAGGCTGTGTTTTTCAGTTCCATATCGGAAGCCAGGCAGCAAAAGTTTTTCTTTTTAAAAGCATTGCGCGAGGCGGGTGTTAAATCATATGCGGTTATCCCTGTGTTTTACAACAAGCACATTGCTGGGGTTATGGAAGTATACTCCGAAAAGGAATTGGTTTTTTACGAAAACCTGTTATCGCGTTTGGAGTTTGCCATACCTTTAATTGCTCAGCTATTGCAAAATAGTATTGAGCATTTTAATAGTTGCATTGATGAGCTAATTAAAGATAAGTTTACATCGTTGCAGCCATCAGTACAATGGAAATTTAATGAAACCGCCTGGGAGCAAATAAGGCAGCCCAAAAGTAAACGCCGCCCTGCCGATCAAAATCTCATCAGCTTTAAGGATGTTTATCCTTTATACGGTGCTATAGATATTCGTAATTCAACCCTGGAGCGCAACCATGCTTTGCAACAAGATATTAAACGGGTTATAAAGTTGCTGCTTAAAATTTTGCTTACCCTGGATGAAGAATTTCCAAACACGCATTGGCAAACGCTTATAGAAAAGGCTAACGGGTGGATGCATGTGGCAAACAACCAGATTAACACCGGCGACGAAATGCTCATTAATGAGTTTTTAGAGAACGAGGCTGGTTTGGCACTGTCTCATTACCGCGACCAATATCCCGAAGGCAGCTTATTGGTTGACCGTTATCTTGAAATGATTGCTTTAGATTGCGAGGGACCAGCGTTTACACAGCGTAACCGGCTGGAAACTGCTATGCAAATGGTTAACTCGCGTGTAAACGGTTATTTTGAAGAAGCGCAGATTAAGCTGCAAAAAGTTTATCCTAATTATTTCGAAAAATTCAGGACAGATGGAGTGGAGTATGATATTTATGTGGGGCAGGCCATTTCACCTAAAATAGCTTTTCATGCCGATTACCTGAGGCAAATGCGTTTATGGCAACTTAGTGCTATGGTTGATGTGGCCCGGCTCACGCATACATTACTCGAAAACATGCCTGCTGCACTGCAAACCACGCAACTGATATTTATTCATAGTATGCCTATTGATATTAGTTTCCGCATAGACGAACGCAGGTTTGATGTGGAGGGTGCCTACAATATAAGGTACGAGGTCATTAAAAAACGGATAGACAAAGTTTGCCTGCTCGATAGTACGGAGCGTTTAACCCAGCCTGGTAAAATTGCCATAGTGTATTTTACCGAAAGTGAAGCCGAAGAGCAGATCGGCTATATCAAACAGTTACAAGCACAAGGTAAGCTTTGCCCCGAAATAGAAAAACTGGACTTGGAAGAGCTGCAGGGGGTAATTGGTTTAAAAGCGCTGCGTGTGAGCGTTAATTTTGAGGATTAACACAGGTATTCAAATCCCTGCCATTAATTATGACATACTTCCTTTACCGTCATTGCGAGGTACGAAGCAATCGCTGCACGATAAATAAATCGGCGACTTCCTACGTGCGGTTCTACGCTATCGCTCGCAATAACATGAAGATAGAATTATAGTAATTACTCACCTGCTGCTAACGCCAAAGCTCTTTGCTGGCGTTGCGACTTTTTGCTGTACATTAATTTTTGAAGCTTGTGAGTTAAGTAGGCAGTGCCCGAACCAACTACAATACCACACAATACATCACTGGGATAATGTGCGCCTCGGTACATGCGCGAATAGGCTGTGGCAGATGCAAAAGCAAAGCTGGGCGCTATTACGTACCATTTAGGATAAGCCAAACTAACCGAAGTTGCTACTGAAAACGCGGTAGAGGTATGTCCCGAAGGAAAAGAATAATCGGTAGGGGAAGTGTTGCCTTGCAGCATAACCTTATCGGCAAAGGTTACAAACGGGCGTTGGCGCTGTATACTGTTTTTAATGCCCATTGTTATAATAGTATTACCTATTAATGCTACACCGGTACTAAAAGCAACCTGTTTAAGTTTTTGATCGTGATTGGCCATACCAACTGCCATTAAGGCTAAAGGTGTAGCGGCCGACATGTAAATAGCATTGTTAGAAACAAATTTCCAGCCTGGGTTTTCGGCTCCCGAATTTGGATTGAACTTGTTTAACAAGTTGATATCCATGTTTTGCGATTTAACCACCGATGCCTGTAAAATAAGCATCAAAACAAACAGTTTAAACTTCATCAATTATCAGTAAAAGGGGTTACTAAGTATATGTACTATCGAATAACGGCTTACTTTAAATAATGAAAGGCTAAAGGTCGAATGGTTTCTAATTGCGAATATTTTAAAAATGTATTTAAAATATCCTATCGTTTTATAAAAATAGAAAAAATTTGTGTTTAGCGAAAATTAATATCGTGAAAAATTCGGATTAGTGTTTCGCGGGCTTTCAATTTCCTATTAATAATTCAGCAAATACAATGATTATGTTGTTTTTTACTGTTTACGGTGTTGTTGCTGTGTTTGTTTCCTTAAAAGATTAATTACCACATATGCCCCTACAAGCGCCGGGAAAAATAACAGGAAGGAACGCTGTAGCAGGGTGAAAATTGATAACAGCCCGGCAGGTACTATTTTGCCGAACAGCACCGAAATACTTACCTCGGCAAAACCGCTGCCACCAGGACTTGGGGCAAAATAAATCATAAACTGGATTAATATCTGTATGGAAATTACTTGTACTAAACTGGCATTTACACCCAGGCCCAGCAGTATTACGTATTGCATGCAATACTTGTTCATGTAAAGCAGGGTAGTAATAACCAAACTCAGCGGAAACAAGAACGGATGCTGTTTGATAATAACGCTGCAGGTTTGCTGGTACTTGGCAATGCTGATGTAAGAATTTTCGGCCCAGGCGGCCAGCTTATCTTTACGTTTTGGAAAAACGGCCGATAGGCCATCGGCTATTTTCTTAATAGCCACACCCACCCAAACAGGTTTCCAAAAGGCTAATAAAAAGGCTAACAAAAATAACAGGAAAAAGCTGAATCCGTATTTAAGCATAGCAGGTACAATGCCGCTTACGGCACTGGTATCCATCACCATAATGGCCACAAAACCGGCAAGCGGCATAAATATAAGTGTGGCACCCATATTAATTAAGCTTACGGCAAAGGCATCAATAAAAGTAACGCCTGCGCTGGTGTAAACAAAAATTTGTGCAGGGCCAGCACCGCCATGCGCCGGGGTAACCGCCCCCATAAACATGTTAGCCACGTTAGCCCTGAAACTCAACCAATGCGACACCGCCGGATTAAGCTTACGTATGTAAATATGATTGCGCCAGCTACCCAGCATCAAATCTACAAACAACATACCCAGGCAAATGGCAATATATTTATAGGAGATATGGGTGAGCGCCTCAACTGTTTCGCCCGTGTTGTTGTAAAAGAAAATGCCGGCAATGGTTAAAACCGTTATTAAGGCGAACCAGAGGCTGCCTTTAATAATGAGGTTCTTGTTAAATACCGACTGTACTTCCTGCTTGCCTTCAGTTTCCAGTTGTTGTTCCTGTTGTTTATTCATAACAGGCTCTTTCGCATTTTCATCCAACATTATATTTGGCTAATTGTGGTAGGTTAAAACTGGTTCAATTTAAGGCTTTACCCTCTGATGGTAGCTGTGCAATGCCCTTCCATTTTAAAATGGTATTGAACAGGTCGGCTGTGCGGGCAGGGCGTTCGTCCCATCCCTTCTGATTGTAAATCAAAGGCACATGCAGGTGCAGGCGGTGCAACGAGCCATGCGAGCCTAAATGCTCTGGATATTCCCAAAAATCGCGCAGATCATAACCTACACGCGCACTGACCACAATATCGCCCGCGCGTCGGCTTTGCATTAATTGATAGATCTGGAATATAGAATCGGGGTACTCGCTCTCAAACGTAGCTTCTAACACAGCCTGTTTGCCTGTCACCTCAATTACTTTGCCTTGTTTAAGGGGGTCGGCGGTTTCGGGTCGATAAGCAAAGGTGTTACCATCAGCCTCAATAGTGGCTTTACCCTCGGCATTGTGTACTACAAAGGTATTGTCTTTATCTCCCCGATAGATGACAAAATCAACGGCCGGTTCGTTTACCAGCTTGTTGAGTAGCGGAGCACCCATAGCAGTAAGGATCTCATTTTCGCGCAATACATGGTCGCCCTCGTGGTTAAGCAGGTGAATGCTGCCAAAAGAATTACCGGATATCATAACTGCCGATTTTGGATTACTCTTCCAAATAGTAGGGTAGTAAACCGACTTTAAACCGTTGTTGGTCATCCATTCGCCTAAATCCAGGTGCTTGGTGGTAGGGGTAAGCCCGTGGTCGCTGGTCATGATGAAAAGCGTATCGTCCCACCAGCCTTTTTCTTCCAGCAAGGCACGCACCTCACCCAGGCTATTATCCGCAATTTTGTAAGCTTCAATAGTGCGCGGATCGCGTACGTGGTGATAATGCGAATCCCAATCCACACTGGGGAACACGGCAAATAAAAAATCAAAATCTTTTCCGCTTTGCAGCATTTCCATAATGCGCTGATGGCCCAGGTGGTCTACCGGATGGTGGCGTTTCCAAAAATGCGCGCGCGTATATAAAAGCCCTTTCCCTTTCTTGCCCAAATCATACTCATCGGGTACACTGCGGGTAATCATATTGTATAAGTTGTACGATTCGCCTAACAATTCAAATAGGGTAGGCTTATCGGCAGGCATATCGGTATTAAACCAGGCTGCTTCAGGGCCACAATACGAGCGCATGGCATTTTTGTTCCAGCGGGTGCGTTTAAATTCCTGCTTATCAAACCAGCGTATCCCGGTTATGCCCATAGTACCCGGGAAATGACCTGTTAAAAATGGTAAGTAAGCCGGGCCTGTGGTAGAAGGAAAACAAGTGGTAGCCTTACGGTAAGTGCCTTCGTCTATAATGCGTTTAATATTGGGGAGCTGACCTTGGTTTATCAGTTCAGGAAGCACCTCGCTATGGGCTCCGTCAACCAGGTAAAACAAGGTTCGTTTTCTATTTTGCATCAATTAATTTTAACTCTTTAGTAAGTATGTTATTACTGGAATAAGCATTTCCGGTATTTTTCAACTGGTAAAGGTAAACTTATCGGGCAAAATAATAGGACAATTAACTTTGTTTAACTTAATTGTTGCAGGCGTGGTAGCTGTAAATAGCTTCTATTTATCACTTTCTAATAAATAATTTACGCTTAACTTTATACACTTGTCACAAAAGCTCATCTTTGCTGTTACTGCTGGAGTTTACCTGAGAAATAAGCTTAAATTTACATAAACTTAACCACCGGCCATATTACCAAATGCCTTCTATCAAATCATATTTCCCTTTTTCACTATTGTTTGCAGGTGCTTCGCTGCTGTCATATACTGCTTCATCCCAAACCAAAGCTGCCGATAGCATTACGGTAGCTGTTGCGCCGGGTTATGATAAGGTAAGCGGCATACACCGCGTATTACTGGGCGAAAATTATCGTAAAGAATGGGGTATACCTGTAAAAATAAGGGTATTAAACCTTAGTAAGGAAAAAGGTGGATTAACGGTGCTGCAAAAAGGCGGTGGCATGCAAAGCAAATCGTTAAGGTTAAAAGACAAAACCGGGCAGGAATGGGTATTGCGCTCGGTACAAAAGTATCCGGAACGGGTGTTGCCCCCTACATTAAGGGCCGGATTAACCAAAGCCATTATTCAGGATCAAACCAGTACGGCAAACCCTTTTGCAGCTTTAACTGTACCTCCGCTGGCGGAGGCATTAGGCATTGCGCACTCTAATCCCGAAATCGTTTACATAGGTGATGATCCTGCTTTAGGCGAATTTAGTAAGGATTATAAGAACAGCGTTTTTTTATTTGAAGAACGCGAGCCGCTGGAATCGGAAGATACGGATAATACTAAAAAAGTACAGAAAAAACTGCGTGAAGACAATGATGTACGGGTTGACCAAAAACTGGTTTTACGCGCACGTTTGTTAGATCAGGTTATTGGCGACTGGGACCGGCATGATGACCAGTGGCGCTGGGATAAGGATAAAGGGAAAAAGGAAACGGTTTATACACCCATTCCTCGTGACAGAGATCAGGTATACTATAAAACATCGGGGATATTTCCATGGATTGTAGCACATCAATGGTTAAAGGCCAAATTTCAGCCTTACAGTAATGACATAAGGGATGTAGGTGCTTGGAACTTTAACGGTCGCTTTTTTGACCGATATTTTTTGACAGAACTTACCGCTGCCGACTGGCAGGAGCAAATTGATTATGTACAAAGCCACCTGACCGATGAGGTAGTTAACAAAGCTATGCACCGCATGCCTAAACAGGTGTACGCACTATCGGGTGAAAAGATCACTGAGACACTTTTAGCGCGCCGTAATAACCTGGATAAATTTGGCATGGATTATTACAAGTTTTTATCGGGACAGGTTGATGTGCCTGCCAGTGAGAAGAACGAGGAAATAGAGATTAGTCAGCAGGATAGTGGCAGGGTGAATTTAGCTATCCGTAACATTAAAAAAGACAATACCTTAGGTAAAACCGTTTACGAGCGCGTTTTTACCCCTGATGTTACCAAAGAAATAAGGGTATATGGATTTGGTGGTGGCGATAAATTTAAGGTAACCGGCACCGGTAAATCGCCTATTAAGGTACGCATGATAGGTGCACCCGGTATTGATAGTTTTATGGTTGATAAAAACGTTGAGAACAAAAAACGTTTATTTATCTATGACCGGTCCGACGAAGCTAATGTGCTGCCTGAGCGGGGTTTGGCAAGAATCCGTACTTCAACGGATAGTAATGTTACCAGTTACGACCGAAAGAACTTTGAATATGATCGTCCGCAGCCAATTGTTTTTGCCCGTTACAATAACGATTATGGCGTAATACTAACTCTTGGCTACGCATTTACCAAACACGGTTTTAGGCAGCAGCCTTATGATTGGCGCCAGGAGTTGCTGGTTAACTATGCTTTTGGCCGGAAGTCTTTCTTGATACGTTATAATGCGGACTTTAAAAATCTGATAGGCAACAACGATTTGTTGGTAAATTTCACCTCGAGAGGCCCCAGCAACATTAGCAACTTTTTTGGTGTGGGCAACAATACCACCTTTAACAAAGGCAGTGACGACGACGATGGTGGTATAGACAGGAATGATGGCACAGGCATTAAATTTTACCGTAACCGTTACGAACATGTTTACAGCGATGTACGTTTGGCACATAAGTATGGAAAAGTAAAGCTTAGTGCCGGTGTAACCGGGCAATTTTATCATGCAAGTTCCGGCAATAATAGTAATCGCTTTTTGAGCCAATACAATGCGGAAAACACATCGTCCAACATTTTTTCGAGTAAAACTTATGCAGGGTTAGTAGCCGGTGCCGAAATAGATACACGTAATAATGAAGCGCGCCCAACAAAAGGTGTTTACTTCAATACAACTTTAAGAGGGCTACAGCAGCTTAACCAGCAGCATAGCCGCTATAGCGAACTTCAATCGGAGTTCAGTTACTTTGCCAACCCCGACCATGATTCGATATTGGTTATTGCTACCCGTGTTGGTGGTGGTACCATTTTGGGTCATGCCGAGTATTTTCAGCAATTAAAATTAGGTGGGTCAGATAATTTGCGTGGCTTCCGTACCTGGAGATTTACAGGTAAGAGTATGCTGTACAATAATGTAGAGGCACGCTTAAAGCTATTTAACTTCAACTCCTACTTATTTCCTGGCAGCTTTGGTGTAATTGGTTTTAACGATATAGGCAGGGTATGGACGCCGGGCGAAAAATCATCAAAATGGCATGATGGTTATGGCGGCGGTTTCTTCCTGGTACCGGCCGAACTGTTACTTATTCAAGCAACGTTAGCGCACTCTAACGAAGGTAAGTTTGTATATGTTAACTTAGGATACCGGTTTTAATAAAGCGGAAAGTCCGTTAGTTGGAAGAATTGACAGTTGTGAAGTAAGTTAACAAGTTAGCTTGTCCTCGTCTTTGCAAAGGCGAGGATGGTTTATGTTTTTAAATTAGAATAAAGAGAACTGCGCCGTATGTGGTGCAGGGTAATATTTGGCTACTGCAATATCAGCGTATCCACCGCTTTGAATGGTATAAACCGGGGTTTCTTCATTTCGGGTAGCTACAATAACCTGAGTGCCGCCTGCATGCTGCGCAAACAGTTCGCGGGCAAGGTTAGGGCAATTGTTATCTTTAGAGAGGTGCGATAACAACAAATGGCTCATAAACAGCGGTTTATGAGTTTTAAATAGTTCCAGCGCCTGGGCGTTTGATAAATGCCCGCGACCGCCGGTAATACGTCTTTTTAAATGATAAGGATAGCTGCCTTGCGCCAGCATTTGTTCATCATAATTAGCTTCTAAAAACGCAGCGTGGCATTGTTTAAAATGTTTGATTAAATGTTGGCAGGGTGCGCCGATATCGGTAAACACACCAACCTTAACATTATTGCCCGATACCACAAAGCTATGCGGCTCGGCAGCGTCATGAAACTTAGGGAATGCCGTGACTGACAGATCGCCAATTTGCACCGGCTCATATCCACAAAAAGGGTTAACTAAATGGTCTTCCAAAAACAACTGACCATACTGCATGGTGGCAGGGGTAATGTAAACTGGTAACTGATATTTTTTGGCTAACACGGCAAGTCCGCGTATGTGGTCAGAATGTTCGTGCGAAATAAAAATAGCTTTTACCTTTTGCATACTTAGTCCAAGGCGTAGCATGCGCTTTTCAGTTTCACGACAAGATATGCCTACATCTATTAACACGGCTTCGCGGTGATTACCTACATAATAGCAATTACCGTTACTGCCCGAATTAAGTGATGTTATATACAATGCCATATGCCGATACAAATTAACCTGTTTTTATGCAGATTAATTAATGATTGATTAAAAATATTTCATTAGTGGATTTAGTAATTGGTGGATAGCTACTTATATTAAATCTAATATTTTTAGTAGAATATGTTATGTAGTTTAGCTATAATTACTGCATAAAATCAATAACCATGTATCGCAACATTCAAGACTTTTTAACCGATTGGCAAAACGAAGGAGAAAATACCTATAAAATATTTTCGGGCATTACTGAAGAAACCAAATCCCTTAAAGTTCATCCTAACGTCCGTTCGCTCGAAAGATTGGCCTGGCACATCACAGAAACCATTACAGAAATGGGCACTAAAGCCGGGCTGTTCGATGAAAATGTATTAGAGCATGCACCAACACCGCTTACTTTCGCTCAAATTACTGCTGCTCACCAGAAATACAATGCGCTATTAGCTCAGGCCGTTAACACCCGCTGGACCGATGCCAACCTCAATGAGGAAGTTAATATGTACGGAGAAAGCTGGAGCAAAGGCACCATATTGTCAGTGTTAAACACGCACGAGGCGCATCATCGCAGCCAAATGACAGTAATTATGCGAATGGTGGGCTTGCCTGTTCCCGGCTTATGCGGCCCGTCGCAAGAAGACTGGGCGGCCATGGGTATGCCAGTTATGGAGTAGTCGTTTCTTAACAGCTGATAGCCAATAGTAAAATACGGCAGGCTATCAGCTGTTAATTATGTACTTGGGAAATGCTTCTGAATCGATAGTCTATCTAAGCCATAACTCAACGCCGAAGAAGTGAATATTAGGTATCGGTGGTTACCTTGTCCCAATCCTGGTTCATAAGTTTGATGAGCCAGTTAAGGGCATAATGCCTTTCATATACCACGCCTTTATCCATTTTGCCCGGAGCTGGTTCATTTTTAATCCTGGCGTTCACACAAGCCCAATTGAGCCGGAGTATAAGATCGGCCTGATCTAATATCTCTTTTTTACTTCTCAATCTGGCTTTTGTCTTAAACTCTTCTGCGGTGAGGTCGTGAATGATTTTTACATCTTGCGCAACATCGCATAGCTGATCGGGATAGGCCAGTTGGTTTGTAAAGCCCAGTGCCCACAGCATTACATGCAGGTCTTCGTATCGCCAATTGGCATCTATTTTTTGCTGTTCGGTGGGTTGCTTGCTATTTACATATTCCTTTTCGGCAGCAGTGAGTTTTTCAGCAATATGATATTTATTGTAAAAGAGGTCTAATTTGCTTTGTTCGAGCCCTTCACTCTTTAAACCTATATAGCAAAGCGCCAGGGCACGGTCTGCCACCTCATCTTTTGTACGTATAGTTACCTCATTATCATCGTCAACAAATAAAGAATTGGGATTACTATAGACAGGTATATTATGCGCTTTGCAGTATGCTTCAGATTGTGCGCGACGGTGTTTTTGAGCTGGAGTAGCTTGAATGTTTTCAACCGGCTTGGTAATTTGCGCTGTGTTAACGGGTTTACTGTTGTTATTGCAAGAGAATAATGCAATAACTAAAATCACAACACCTGTATATCGTTTCATTTTGGCTAAATAAGGTAGGAGTAATACTGTTATTTGACCAATCAACAACGAATAAGACGAATTGCTTAAATAAATGTTAAAATAAACTTTCAAAAAGTTTTGAAAGTTTAAAATATTGTGTATATTTGTACATGGAATTAGCAGAAGCCAAGCAAAAGTTTATTGAAGCCTGGGGCAAGCTGGGATCGGAGTGGGGGATAAACCGCACAATGGCTCAGGTGCATGCGCTGCTGCTATTATCGCCCGAAGCTTTAACCACCGAGGAAGTGATGGAGCAGTTAAGTATTTCGCGTGGTAATGCCAACATGACCCTGCGCGATTTAATGAGCTGGGGGCTGATAGAAAAGCAACACAAGCCGGGCGAACGCAAAGAATACTTTTTTGCCGATAAGGATACCTGGAACATTGCCCGCCAGGTAGCGCAGGAACGCAAGAAACGCGAGCTGGATCCGGTAATCAAAATTTTGAACGAATTATCTACCGTTACGGGTGATGAAAAGGATCCGGAATATAAAACGTTCAAAAAATCGATAACTGATATTAATAAGTTAGCTAAAAACGTGAACAGAACGTTGGATAGCATGCTAAAAGCCGATGAAAACTGGTTTTGGGGTTCTATTTTTAAGATCTTTAAATAGGTCCCCTTTTTTTAAAACAATGTTTCATATTTTACTGAAAATTCAATATTAATTATACATAACTTAAACAATTAACATCATGAACTATTTTATTGTAACCTACGCTGTTTATTTATTAGTTAGCATTGCGTTAACCGTTTGGGTGGCCAAAGTGCTGTTTAACAATGGCCGCATCTTTTTGGTGGACATTTTTCATGGCAATACGCCCCTGGCCGATTCTGTGAACAAGCTTTTGTTAGTTGGCTTTTACTTGGTTAACATTGGATATGTAAGTTTGGCCCTTAAAGAAAGCGGTGCCCTGAATGATGCCCGTGGTGTAATTGAAGTATTAAGCTACAAGCTGGGTACCATTATATTGATATTAGGAGCCATGCATTTTCTCAACCTTATTGTGTTTTTCAAATTGCGTAATAAAGCACAAGCGGTTAAACGTTTCAATGCATTGTAAACCAATCAGAGTTATGTCATGCTGAGCTTGTCGAAGCATTTGCCGCTTTGCTAAGTCTTCGACAGGCTCAAACTGACATCTTGAATAAATAATTAACCTCACCAACCATGAAAACCCTGCAAAACCACACCATACTGTACGATGCCGAGTGCCCCATGTGCCAGCTGTATTCTAAAGCAATTACCCAGGCCGGTATGCTTGATGCCAACGGACGGGCGAGTTACCAGCAAATGCCACTGGAAGCTTGTGCGCTGGTTGACCGGCAGCGTGCGGTTAATGAAATTGCCCTGGTGAATACGCAAACGGGTGAGGTAAGTTATGGGGTTGACAGCCTTTTTAAAGTGTTTGGTCATGCTTGGCCCATCTTCAAACCGCTGTTTGGTTTTGCTCCGTTTGTGTGGCTTATGCGTAAAGTATATGCATTTATATCTTATAATCGCCGGGTAATTGTTCCGCCCACACATGAGCGGGAGGGAAGTATACAGCCAACTTTTAGATTAAGTTACCGTTTGTTATACCTGTTGTTCACATGGTTAGTAGTGTCTTACATACTAACCATGTATGCCGGGCATTTAACGCCATTGGTTCCGTTGGGCAATGTTTACCGTGAATACCTCATTTGCGGCGGACAAATCCTGTTTCAAGGTATCATCATCAGTTGGTATGCACCCACCAAACGCTGGAATTATTTAGGCAACATGATGACCATTTCTCTGGCCGGTTCTCTTTTACTGCTACCGGTATTGCTGCTGGCAAAATTTATGGCCTTAAACGCCATTATTTGTACCATATGTTTTATGGGGGTGGCGGGCTTAATGTTCTTAGAACACATCCGTCGTTCTAAATTACTTAAACTGGGCTGGCTGCTTACTATAAGCTGGGTGGTTTACCGCCTGCTGGTTTTATTACTTATATTTTTATTCAATTAAAATCATTGTTCATCATGAAATATCAAAAAGTTGTTTTGGCCGGAGGCAATGGTTACCTGGGTAGCGTGTTAGCTAATTATTATAAAGAACTGGCGCAAGAGGTCATTGTTTTAAGCCGCAAAGCTGCACCTACAGATGGTAATATAAACACCGTTTTATGGGATGGGCGTACCGAAGGTGATTGGACCGCTCATTTGAACGATGCCGATTTGCTGATTAACCTGTGCGGTAAAAATGTGAACTGCCGGTACACACCAGAAAATAAGCAGGAAATTATTCAATCGAGAGTGGTGCCAACGGCTTTGCTGGGTAAGGTTGTTGGGGAACTGGCCGATCCGCCTAAATTGTGGATCAATGTAACCTCAGCAACTATATACCGCCATGCCGAAGACCATGCCCAGGATGAAACTAATGGCGAAATTGGCTATGGCTTTTCTATTGACGTTTGTAAACAATGGGAACAAACATTTTTCGATACCCTAACTCCCGGCACCCGAAAAGTGGCGTTACGCATGGGTATTGTATTGGGTGCTGCTGATGGCGTTTTTCCGCGCTTGCTCAATTTGGTTAAACTGGGTATGGGTGGCAAACAAGGAGATGGTGAACAGTATGTGGCCTGGATACATCAGCAGGACGTGGCCCGCATAACCGAATGGCTGCTGCAGCACCCCGAACTTGATGGTGTGGTTAACTGTACCGCCCCTGAATCGGTTAAAAACCATGAGTTGATGAGCCTTATCCGCAAAGCTTATGGCGTACCCTTCGGGTTGCCGGCACCCCAATGGCTGCTGGAAATTGGTGCACGTTTTATAGGTACCGAAACGGAACTAATCCTAAAAAGCCGCTGGGTAGCGCCACAACGTTTGCTCAATAACGGCTTCACTTTTCAATTCCCTAAAGCCAAGCATGCGGTACACGATATATTGAGCATCAAAAATTAATAAGCTATGCCGGTCATCAAACTCCAAACCTATATTAACGCGCCAGTTGAACAATGCTTCGACCTGGCGCGATGTATTGACCTGCACTTAAAGTCTATGCAGCAACATAAAGAACAGGCTGTAGCAGGTGTTACCGGCGGATTGATTGACCTGCATGAAACCGTCACCTGGAAAGCCCGCCACTTTGGTTTGTGGTTTAAAATGAAAGTGAAGGTAACCGAAATGCAGTACCCTATTTACTTTGTAGATCAAATGGTGCGCGGCCCTTTCAAATGGTTCAGGCATTATCATGCTTTTAAAGCGCACAACGGCGGCACTTTGATGGTTGACGAGTTCGTGTTTCGGTCTCCATTGGGCTGGTTAGGGAAGCTGGTGGATAACTGGTTTTTGAAGATGTATTTGCATAAGCTGCTGGTGGAACGTAATGAGGTTATTAAGCAAACGGCTGAAGCGACTTTGGTAGCGCGAATTTATACCCGTCAGGCCGATGTATATCGGCATCCCATTAAGCAGGTAACAGCCTGATTACTGAGCGTGTGAGATGCCGATATGCATCGGCATGGCGGAATAGAAAATAATTCATTACATCATGAAACCTATCACCCAACAACAACTCCTCAAACGCATTCAAATTTACATCTGTATCATTATCATCGGCTTGTTTATTAGCGGTGTAACCGCTTTTCCTATTGAAACCGAGCTGGCTTATTTCCATCAGCATGTCAATGACTTTCCTTTGTGGATGCAAAGTTGGATAAATACCATTTACATCGCTGTTAAAAACACTAATGCGCAGTACCCATACCTGAGTTACGGAACTGACTGGTTAGCTTTTGCGCACGTAGTACTGGCCATACTGTTTATTGGTCCGCTGAAAGACCCGGTAAGAAACGTTTGGGTGATACAATTTGACATGATAGCCTGTGTGCTCATCTTTCCATTAGCTTTTATATCCGGAAGCATTAGGGAGATCCCATTTTTTTGGCGGTTAATTGATTGTTCTTTCGGACTGATAGGTATTGTACCGTTGTGGCTGGCTTACCATAGCGTTCGAAAGCTGGAACATACGAAATAAGCTTAATTGAAGTAAAGGGCTTTGTGTTGAAATGAAAAAGCTTTCTATATTCAAGAAAGTGTGTAATGATATAATGTACAGTCTAAAATTACTCTTGAACATGGTCGGGATCCATCCAAAAGTACTCCCAGGTATGTCCGTCCAAATCCTCAAAATCGTACCCATACATAAAACCATGATCTTGCGGTGGGCGTGGTGTGGTAGCCCCTGCCTCTTTAGCTTTGCCCACTATAGCGTCTACATCAGCTCGGCTATCGGCCGATAATGCTATTATAGCTTTAATGGTTTTAGAATCGGCAATGTCCTTATCGGTAAAGGTTTTAAAGAAAGGTTCTACCAGCAACATCACATAAATGGTGTCGCTAATGATCATGCAGGTTGCATTTTCGTTAGTAAACTGCTTGTTAAATGTATAGCCCAGCTTGGTGAAGAATTCAATTGATTTGTTCAGATCCTTAACCGGTAAGTTTAAAAACATTTGTGTTGCCATTGTTTATTATTTAGTGATAATATAAAGGTACAGTAGTTAACCGAACTGAGTAAAGTGTATAACGACAATTTAGGGGTGCTTTACGACAATGCGGCTGTAGTTTATATATACGATCCGCTTGTTGTATATAAATACAAAATATAGTTCACTCAAATAAAAGTGCGGTAATACTTTGAAAGCTAAATTAAATCAACTTACTTTGTATTTGAAAGTACTTTTAATATGTAGTTGTGAATACAAGTAGAACGTGGATAGCGCATTTCAAGGTAAATGCCACCAAGCTAAGGGTTAATTGGGATTTAGGTCCGGCCATTACCCCGCAGGAAATGGCTACTATTTTGCCTTCGTTACAGGCCTGGCAACTCGGTGAAACATCGGAAGGGGAGAACCTCATTCGTGCCTCCACCCGTTATGCCTGGCGCATCGGCGACCCCGATTATGTAGATGCCGTAAAGCTGTTTATTAAAGAAGAGCAAAAGCACGGTAATAACCTGGGTATGTATTTGGACGCCGTTGGGCAACCGCATATCAAAAAAAACTGGGGCGATTCGCTTTTCAGGCGCATGCGTTATTTCAGTAATAGTATGGAAGCCTGGACGCTGGCGGTTATTGCCGTGGAAAGTACCGCACAAATCTTTTACCAGTCTTTAAAAGATGCTACCCAATGCCAGTTGCTCTAACAGATCTACACCGATATATTAATTGACGAAGCTTATCACATTACGTTTCAAACCGAACGGCTGGCTGTTGTTTTTGATAACCTGAGCGAGAGCGGAAGAATATGGCGAAAGTGGTTTTACAGGTATTTTTTCTATGGTACATCGGCTGTGGTGTGGTTTGCCCACAAGCGTTTGTTTAAGGCCGGCGGCAATACGTTTACAGGTTTTATGAAAAAGATGCATTACAAATACTTGCGAACCTTGAACCAAATTACCAGTACTGCTTTGTTTGAAATGGTGTAAACCGTTATAATATCAAGGAACTATTTTGAATGAAATAACGTTATTAAAAACGATGAAATACTTTGTAAAAGAGAACTCTATTGTAAGGAAGATATGGGGAAAGGCGGATACCGTACTCTTTATTTTTGCGGGTGCCTCAGCCGAATTTGCGCTCAACAAGGCTGTGGATTGGCTCTACTTCACTGGCCGTTTGCCTGCCGATCTGCTGGCCCGGCTATTTTCTACCGTGGAGTATTCGAGCAAGATCCTTTTTTCGGAACACGAAAAGGCTTTAGCTGCTATTGATAAAATTACGGCTATTCATCAGGGCGTTGAACAGGCTCGTGGCGCACAGATACCCGATTGGGCTTACCGTGATGTTTTGTTTATGCTCATCGATTACTCTATGCGCTCATTTGAGTTGCTCGAACGCAAACTGACCAATGCTGAAAAAGAAGAAGTATTTAACACCTTTTACCGCCTGGGTGAACGGATGAAGTTAACCGGCTTACCACAAACCTATGCCGAATGGCTGATCATGCGCGAAACCCATTTACAGGACAATTTTTCGAGAAGTAATTACACCGTTGACTTGTACAAAAAGTACCGCCAGCACCTGGGCTTTATGCGTTACCAATTGTTAAAACAGGTACAAATCATATTAGTCCCCAAAAGTGTACGAACGATGTTGGGCCTGGGTAACGCCCCATTATTAAAACCTGTGCTATGGCTTTACAAGTTAACCCGCCTCATTAAGTTGGACTGGCTGCTTAAAGAAGCTATTTTGCCCAACGAATATAAGGCGCAGGTGCGGGGGTTGGATGTGGCTTTGTAGTTGGTATATATTTACTTACAACTTTCTAACACACCAGGTAGTCATGCAACGCAGGTTCTGTACATTGGTAGTTTTTATGTGTTCGTGTAGCAGGCCTTGCAATTCTTGGGTGTATTTTAAAAGCGTTTGCTCATTCACCAGGTAACGTTCGGAACCATCGGGTAAGAAATAGCGGCCGTTGCCTGTGGGTAATATCAAACCTTCAATGCCAATGTTAGAAGCGAGCCGTGCGAACAAGTAACCACCCGGTTTCAATACCCGCCAAATGGAGCGCAGCATGCTATCGAAATGGTCATTATCTCGAGCGAAGTGCAATACAGCACTGCAAATAACCAAATCGAAAGAGGCTGTACCATAGGGCAGGCTTTCTGCTAAAGCTACCGTAAAGTTGTTTGAAGGATTGCAGGGAGCTAAAACAGCAGACAACTGCCTGACCGCTTCTATGGCTTCAGGATTTGGGTCTACAGCATGTACCTCAAAACCGTTTTGTAAAAGGTAAACCAGGTTACGGCCAACGCCACAACCTACATCGAGCACCTTATTACAATGGTCATAAGTGCCTTTTAGTAACTGGTCGAACAGATAGATATCAATATCGCCGTAAAGCTGTTGTAAATTGTTCATATAAAATGGACTAATAACCTCCCGGCGAGGGCTTGGGAGAGGCTTTTTACTGAACTTTATAACGGTAAATAAAGCGGCCTAAATTTCCTTCTTTATCCAAGCCTTCTATCACTGCACGGTAAGAGCCTTTTCCATCGGCATTGTAAAACTCAAGCGATGTAGCGCCTGTTTTGTCGGTAGTTACGCGCGGGTTCCAATATATGGTGCTACGCAGATCCATGCCAACCGGTTTAGGTACATCATATTTAGGTGAGTAAAACTCACGGGTAAAGTTGTAACCTTTAGGGGTGAACTTTATTACGCTTGGCTGCGGTAAAAGATCCTGCAATTCGGTCAAACTAATTTTGGTGCCAACAGGTTTCTTTTTGCTGTTAATTACCAGTATTCCATTAGCCTGGTACGAACTGCTCACCAAACCCAAATCATCCTTTAAAAACACCTCAACCGATTCTACGTCGGCAGGTAGCACGCTATTCAGGTAATTAGCATCAACAGGCATACCCGTCACGAAAACTTGCATAGGCACACGTTTGCCTGCGTTATAATCGCGCATAACGTAAAAGCTATTAGTGGTCATATCGTAAGTTACACCAGGGATGCCGCTTTGCAGGCAAAGCAGCATGTTTGCGCAAGCACCAAAGCGGTCGGAGGTAAGCATATGATCAGGGATGTTGCTCAAACCGGTCAGTGCAGGATAATCGGCATGGCTTACAGTCATGGATGGTTTATTTGCCCTTACCACAACTTCCTTTAATACATGCATGCTGTTGAACTGCTTTTTATTGTTTAACAGGTAAGGGCGTAGCGTACTGTCAATATTGGTAACCTCGTCGGGGTATAATTGATTTTTGACGATTGCAGGGTAGGTCATACCATCCAGCATTAACATCAGGTTTTTAGAATTGTAGTTGTTTTTAGCAGTAGCCACTACTTTGGCCGAATCGGGGAATACCAGGTTAGTAAATTTAAACCGGCCTTCGGGGTCGCTTATGGCATTGGCCGAAAAATACTTGTCGGGAATAAGTAAACGAATATTACCACCTTTAAAAGGCATACCGGTATTGGTGCGCAACGTACCGGTTATTTCAATACCCTGTTCGGGTAAAAATGCAATAGTTGGGTACCTGCCAGCAATTACGTCTATGTAATTAAAGCGGCGATAACCCTGGGTTAGCATCAGCAGGTCGAGATCATTAGCGGTTTTTTCGTTTATTTTAGCGAAATAGTAGTTAGGCTTTTCAATAAAGCCTTTCAAATCAGAAGTTAGCAATAGGCTCGACATAATGGTGATCTCGTCGTCCTCATTAACTGGTACTTTTGTTTCGTCAACTACCGAAACTGAGAAGTTACCCTCAACCGGTGCTGTTTTGTTTTTAACACCGATGCTCAGTTTTACTTTTTGACGTGCCGTGTAGCTCAGCTTATCGCTTGCCATGCTTATGGCGAGTTGGTCGTTACGCTGCACAAACACTATTCGTTCACTCACGGGCACCCCGGCCGATGAAAATAAAGTAAACTGCACAATGCCGGTAGGGAACTTGGTTTTGGGTATAGTAGCCGAATAGATTTGATCCTTTAAAGTGGTTTGAGCTGCAAAGCATACTGTCCCCACGCATTGCGCTACAATGTAATATGATTTTCCTTTATTGGCTTCAAAATAAGCTGATGTGGCAGCTAACTTAAGGCTGATGTTATCAGCATCGCTAACATTAACGTTAATGTTAAAGCCGGTTACCTGTGCTTTAGGAAGATTATAAGTGCCTTTACTGCCATCGGTAAAAGTAAGATCGGCTTTGTAGGTTTTGTCAGCATCGGCCGATAAAATAAATATGCCCATACCCACATGCTGCGAACTTACGTTAGCAACCACCGCTCCGGCATTGTCGGTAATGGTGCCGGTAAAGTTTAAACCAAGGCCGTTAGCACCCAAAGCTTTTATAGCCACTTTTGACCGTACCCCGGCAAGCAGCGGACCCCCTTCTGGGAAGAATTGAACATCGGCAGTGCCCAGGACCGGTTTCAACGAAAATGTGCGGCCCGCAGATTTTTTTCCTCCAAGATCTATAAACGCTACTACTGATGCGCCCGTAAGATCGGTGCCTTTACTATTGGTGAAGCTAATGGTCATGGCACCCGTGGCATCGGTATTGCCTTTGCCTTTGGCTACATCATCCAGGCTGCTCATTACTTCCCAGCTTACTTTTTTGTTGGCCTGTGGGTTACCATCCAGGTCTTTATAAACCACGCGAAGGCTTATTTTCTCATTTTTGCCGCTGCCGGTTTTGCTATAGGTTACATGCGAATTTACCTGCTTATCTATAGCGTTACCTACCGGTAAGGTTTTGGTAAAAAAGTAATCGGGACCAAAATTGGTCATCCATTTGGTGTAGGCGCGTATATGGTAATTGTCCTGACGGTAAACTAACTCATTAAGGGCAATGTTACCGTAGGCCATGCCGTTGCGCACGGGCAGTTTCAGGTTATCCACAACCGAATCGCGACTATTGGTGATCTCCACATAAACTATTTTGCTCAGCTGCGATGGCTGGCGAAAGTTATCGGTTAAGTAAGCTTTAAACCAAACAGTATCGTCAATAGCATAATACGGCTTATCAAAGTGCAGGTATACTTTCTCTAAAGGTCTGTCGGCCGATAATTTATTGGTTTTTTCAATGATGGTATTCAGTGGTACACTGTCGCGCTGGGCCCAGGCAGGCAAGGCCGATGCGGCAAACAGTAAAAAGGCAATAACGTAACGGTATATCATTTAAACACTTGGTATAGTTGCGGTAAATATACTATGCTTGGTGTAGCATGCCATAGCTTTGGTGCTATGTTTAACAAATTTTTACATTTAACCCTAAAAACAACTTGTTTATTGTTGTTTGAATGATTTTTAATAACATTTTGAAATTTAAGACCATTGCTACTGTACATGCATTTTCATGCTTTTCATTGGTGTGTAATGAGTAATTCAAGTGATGATGCCATTTAACAATATTTTATATGTTTTATGTTATAGTATAGGCATTGTGTTGTTTTTTTAAAAGTAATTTGTGGAGAAAGTATTTTCGGGTTTATATTATTAAACTATAAATTAAATAGTTATTATTGTTTAGCGTTATTTATGATATAAATTATAATGAAAAAAATAAAAATATATATAGCGGCAGTTCTATTGAGCTCCGCTACTCTTTATTATGGATGTGCTAAAGAGCAAGAAAAATCGCAGATAATAGATTCTTGCGGTACATTGCAAGACGGGAAGACAAAACTGTATTACGATTTGGAACGTGGGTGTTTCTACAAAGACATGTGGGAAAATAAAATTTATATCCAGCCAGATAGCTGCAAGTGCAGACCCTAAAGCTGTTTAGTGGTACTTTTAATTACCAAATTTTAAAATTTGGTTAGAGAGGCATTTATCATAGCACAAATCGGTGTGCTAATTCTTTGTAATTATAAGTTCTTAAAATAATTTTTCCCGTTTTTATGGAAAGCTCAGGCTTCATGCATCTATAGAGCATGAAGCTTATAAACTCTGCGCACTCCGCCTTAATTTTGCTACCTTACAGGCATAAACCTATACCGGTAAGTATGCTTTTCAAATGCCTTAAAACCTATTTGTTAGTGGTGTTGCTCCTGTTCGCCATTAACAAAGTTCATGCACAAAGTACTTACAAGCAAATAACAGCGCAAATTGATAGCCTGGCTCAACTGGGCTTGCCTAAATCGGCCCTTTCAGAAGTAGAAAAACTAGATAAACTGGCCCGGCAAAGCCATAATGCTCCGCAAATTATAAGGGCGGTTATTTATCGCATAACTTTTCAATCGTACCTGGAAGAGAATGCCCTGGTAGCGGTAATTAATAGTTTAAAGGCCGATATTAAACAGTCGGCTTTCCCGGTAAAACCTGTATTGCAATCTTTGCTGGCTAATATGTACTGGCGTTACTATCAGCAAAACCGCTGGCAGTTTAGAGAGCGCACCCGCCTTGCCACACCCGATCCTGATTTCACCCGGTGGGACCTGCAAACCATCATAGATGAAACCGGTAAGCTATACCAGCAATCCTTGCAAAATACTAAAGCACTGCAAACCACACCTGTTAGTGTATTAGACGGAGTACTTACTGGCGACAGGACCACCCGCTACCTGCGCCCAACGCTGTACGATCTGCTTTTGCACCGCGCCTTTGAGTTCTACCTGGCCGATGAAGCCGGAATCACTAAGCCACGCAATCCGTTCAACTTGACTGATCCGCGCCTGTTTGGGGACAGCCGGTCTTTTGCTAATTTAACCGTTACTACAACCGATACAGCTTCGTCCATTTACCGGGGTGTTAAATACCTGCAACAGGCTACTGCTTGCCATTTGGCTCAAAATAATGCCGAAGCCTTGGCGGATCTTGACCTTAAACGGCTGCAATTTGTATACAGTAAAAGCAGCCTGGCTCAAAAAGACACGCTTTACCTGCAAGCATTAAACCAAATTACCCAAACCTTTGCCAGCAAACCCATTAGCGCAGATGCCTGGAACTTATTAGGTAATTATTACAAGAACAAAGATAGTTTGACCATAGCTTACGGTGCTTTTGAGAAAGCGGTAGCCACGTATCCGCAAAGTTTGGGAGGGCAAAACGCTGCCATTGCTCTTGAACAATTACGCCAGTTGAGCCTTTCGGCAACGGTGGAACAGGTGAACGTGCCGGGCAAACCTATTCTGGCACAGTTGCAATATAAAAACATAACAACTGCCGGGGTACTGGTGTACAAGCTCAACCAGGCTCAACTTAAACATTACAAAGAAGTATATGCTTCGGCTATAAAACAACGCTGGCAATCGGTTTTGGTGCCAAGAGAAGGCGTGGCGCCATTAATGAATTTTATACAGGCCTTGAAACCTTTACAACAGCAAAACCTTAACTTGCCAAACCTGCGCGACTATCGCAATCACACTACCGAATTTAAGATTGATGCCCTGCCTGCCGGTAATTATGTGTTACTGCTTAAAAAAGGTGAAGGTAAAGATACTTCCTTAACGCAGATGGTTGATTTAGCCGTAAGCCAGCTGGCCTACACCATGCGTTTAAACCCTAACAATGATGTGGAGCTGCGGGTAATTGATCGCCAAACAGGCAAGCCGTTAAAAGGGGCTAATTTGCTACTTAACTATACAGCTAACCGCTATAACTCTCACTTTAAAAAGAATGAAGAAATTGTTATTGAGCAGAAAGGTTCGAGCGATGTCAACGGCTTATATAAAACAACATCTTTAGAACGCAGAAATATTTCTACTCAAATAATTTTCAACGGAGATACTTTACAGCATGATGAAGGTTATGTAACTGGAGATAGCAGTGATGATGATAACGATGAAGCCAAAGAAAAAACCATTTTATTTACCGACAGGCAGATCTATCGTCCGGGGCAAACCATTTATTTTAAAGGGCTGCAGATACAAACGCTTAAAGGCAAAAGTACCATTGTAGGCAAACAGGTAATGGATTTGCAGATCTTCGACAGTAACGATAAGCTCTTACTTACCAAAAGCTTTACAACAAATGAATTCGGGAGTTTTCACGGCAGTTTTATCATTCCGCAAAATGTGCTTGCCGGTAATATCAAACTATCTACGCGCGATGGCGAAATTTATGTTAAGGCGGAGGATTACAAACGTCCCACCTTTAAAGTAGAACTGGCTGATGTGAAAGAAACTTACCGCTTTAACGACAGCGTAAAAGTGAAAGGTACGGTTGCGGCGTTTTCGGGTTATGGCTTGTCGCAGGCCAGGGTGGCTTACCATATTACGCGTACTGCTAACCAGGTGTACACTTCTTACACGTCCGGTTATAACAACAGGTACGCTTATGAACCTCCTGCCGAAATTGCTGCCGATACCGTAATGGCCGATAGCCAGGGTAGCTTCATTATACCGTTTAAAGCCATAGCCGGTAATAAACTTGGCGATTACATTACGTACCAGTACCAGGTAAACGTTGACGCCACCGATGCCAGCGGCGAAACCCATTCGGGCAACACTTTAGTGACTATAGGCAAACGTGATATCCAATTATCGGCCAGGGTGCCCGCTTACCAATTCGCTACCGATTCTGCTAAAATTGGGGTTTCTTTAACTACGCTTAATAATCAGCCATTAAAAGGAAGTATAAAAGTACAGGTATACGCCTTGCAAAGTCCGGGCAGGATGTTTAAGAAACGGTTATGGGCCATCCCCGATCAGTACCTGTTAAGTAAGGCTGACTACGAAAGCCAGTTCCCCGATTTCGCGTACAAGAACGAGGATCAGTACGTGAACTGGCTGCAGGGCGCTCAAAATTTAAATACCGAAGCTCAGTCGGTGCCCGGAAAAAATACTGTAGTTGATTTGGATGCCTTGCGAAAACAAGCATCGGGCGTTTACCGGGTCATTATTAAAGCCAATGCCGCCAATGGCGATACCGCTTCAGTTACACATTATATTACCTTGCTCAATAAACCGGCCGCTCCGTCCAGTATAGCTAATTGGGTAATGCCTATAGTTACTAATGTAAAACCGGGACAAAGCGCGCGTTTCTTGGTAGGCATTGGTGCCGATGCCCATATTTTGGCCGAGCAGTATCAAGGGGAAAATCTGCTATCATCGCAGTGGATGAAGGTTGATGCACAGCGCGACCTGAAAATTCCCATAACCGCTGCCAACGCCAACAACACGGCGGTACAATATCTTATGCTTTACCATAACCGCTTGTACACCAGCTATCAGCCTATCTATGTACAGCATCCCGAAAAGAAGCTGGATGTTAAGCTGACCTCATTCCGTAACAAGTTACAGCCGGGAGACAAAGAACAATGGGCATTACAGGTATCGGGTTATCAGAATGATAAACCCGCCGCCGAAATGATAGCCGCCATGTACGATGCCTCGTTAGATGATATTACACAACCGCGAAGCTGGGACGGCATTCAAAATATAGCAGTTGGCAGGCAATACCGTTACTACGCCTGGCAGGAGTATAATTTCATACAGCAACTGCAAACCCAAACTTTTTTTAATAATAACCATTACACAAACCCAATTGTACGTAAATATGAAGAACTGAACCTGTTTGGGTACAGTTATTTTGGTGGATACAATTATGGTTACCGTAATTATTTAAACGAGGTACGGTCTGCAGCTAATAGGGTTCGCATTCGTAACCAGCAACTGGAAGCTGCTTATATAAAAAATGCGTTATTGGTTAAAAACGGTTATGATATTAGCGGGAAACTACTTGACGAGGTAGGCACCGGCTTGGCTGGTGTTAATATAATTATAAAAGGTACAGGGATTAGTACAAGCACAAATAATAGCGGCAACTTTAAAATAAAGGTACCGGTTAACGGCGTAGTGATTTTTTCCCATATCGGTTATTTTACCCAAGAAAAAGCCACTACTAAGGCAGAACAGTTGCGAATAGTACTTAAAGCCGATGGTAGAGCTTTAGATGAATTAGTTGTGGTAGGTTATGGTGTACAAAAAAAGTCAGATTTAACAGGATCGGTTGTTTCAGTAACCGAATCTAATCCTAACGAAATAGGAGTATTACAAGGTAGGGTAGCAGGCGTTGCGATCAATGAATCGGGCAATCAATCAAGAATAATGCTCAGAGGAAACAGTTCTCTATCCGGGAATAACGAGAGTTTAATAATTGTTGATGGAGTACCCGGTAGAATGGATACTGTTAATTTGAATAATATTAGTTCCGTTGATATTTTACAAGGGGCTTCGGCTACGGCCATCTATGGTGCACGTGCGGCTAATGGTGTAATTGTCATTACAACCAAAGGTGCCATGGGCGGAAAAATGCAGCCGATGGTTATCCGCAAAAACTTTAACGAAACCGCCTTTTTTTACCCGCAGCTGCGCACCAACGAGCAGGGACAGATCCTCATCAACTTTACCATGCCCGAGTCGCTCACCAAGTGGCGCTTCAAGGCCTTTGCGCACACTAAGGATTTTGCCGGTGGCTATGTACAGGAGGATGTTGTCACCCAAAAGCAATTGATGGTAAGTGCCAATATGCCGCGCTTTTTACGTGAGGGCGATACCATCAGCATATCGGCCAGGGTGGCTAATTTAACAGCCCAGGCAGTTAAGGGCAAGGTGCAGATGCAGTTGTTCAACGCGCTGAACATGCAGCCGGTGAGCATGCTGATTAACCCTGCCGAAGCCGATCAAAGCTTTGATGTGGCGGCTAATACCAACAAAGCGGTATCATTCAAACTAGTAATACCGGCCGGTTTAGACGCGCTTACTTACCGCCTAACCGCCGTAAGTGATCGCTATAGCGATGGGGAAGAGAACACCCTGCCCGTGTTGCCTAACCGCATGCTGGTAACCGAAAGCATTCCCATGATGGTACGGTCGGGACAAACCAAGGCATTCACGTTCGATAAATTGGTTAATAACAAAAGTACTACGCTGGTCAGCAAAACCCTCGCGCTGGAATACACGCAAAACCCGGCGTGGTATGCGGTGCAGGCCCTGCCTTACTTAATGGAGTTCCCGTATGAGTGTTTAGAGCAAATTTTCAGCCGGTATTATGCCAACAGTTTATCGGCAGCTATTATAACTCACAACCCGCAAATTAAAACTGTTTTTGAGCGTTGGAAAACTACCGACAGCAAAGAACTTTTAAGCAATCTGCAAAAGAACCCCGAACTTAAAGCTACGCTGATAGAAGAGACTCCCTGGCTACAGGATGCTGTTAGCGAAGCGGAACAAAAGAAGCGGATAGCGTTGTTGTACGACCTCAACAAGTTAAGTTATGAGCAGGAACAAACGCTGGATAGATTACAAAAAAAACAACTCCCTAACGGAGGTTTCCCATGGTTTGGTGGTACTGAGGCCGACCGGTTTATTACCCAGCATATTATAGCGGGTGTAGGCCAGTTGTATCGGTCGGGAACTATTAATGCAACTAACGAAAAACTGGGCGGTATCCGTAATAACGCTTTACAATATCTTGATGCTGAATTGTTGAGAAACGATCTCCTCAATCAACTTTCAAAAGCATACAAAATTCATAGCCTGGGTATATATGAAATTCATGCCTGGTATGCCCGCAGCTATTTTAAAGATGTTAAGTTGAGTAATGAGCTAAAAAAGGCGCAATCGCTGTATTTCGATAGAGCTGCTAGACAATGGACGTTGCAAAGTATCTATGAGCAAGCGCTTATAGCGCTAACCCTGCAACGTAACGGTAAACCTGAGACAGCTAAAGCCATTATCCGCTCATTAATGGAAACGGCACAGCAAAATGAGGATATGGGCATGTACTGGGCTAAAAATCATTCGGGTTGGTACTGGTATCAATCGCCGGTAGAAACGCAGGCTTTAATGATAGAGCTATTTACCGAAGCAGGGAACCAACATAAGGCCGTTGAAGAAATGAAGGTGTGGCTGCTGCGCAATAAGCAAACCACCAACTGGCGTACCACCAAAGCCACCGCCGCCGCATGTTATGCATTATTAATGCAGGGCGATAGCTTGCTGACCGCAACAGGCAAAACGGATATCAAGCTTAACGGTCAATTCTTAACCGAACTAAAGCCGGATTTAAAAGCGGAGGTGGGTACCGGCTATCTTAAAACCAATTGGGTAGATGAGCAGATTAAACCGGCTTTGGGCAAAGTGCAGGTGATGAACAGTGGTAAAACTATTAGCTGGGGTGCCCTGCACTGGCAATACACCGAGCAACTGGATAAAATTACCCTGTCATCAACCGATATAGTTTTAGAGCGCAAATACTTTATAGAGAAGCAAGACGCGGCTGGAGCGGTGCTTACCGCGGTAGATGCCAAGCATCAACCTAAAACCGGCGATGTATTAAAGGTGGTGGTTTACCTGAAAGCCGGCCGTACTTACGAGTATGTTCATTTGAAAGATATGCGCCCCTCCGGTACCGAACCGGTTGATGTGCTCTCATCCTTTAAATACCAGGATGGTTTGAGTTATTACCAGGTCACTAAAGATGTGGCCACCAACTTCTTCATCAGCACGCTTAATAAAGGTAATTACGTGTTCGAATATCGTTTAAGGGTAGCCCAGCCGGGTAGCTTTTCTACCGGTATTAGTACCGTACAAAGCATGTATGCGCCCGAGTTTAACGCTCACAGTGAGGGTAGGAGGATGGAGATTATTAAGTAAGGTAGAACGACCAGTAAACACCAAAGCCTCCGATGTTGGAGGCTTTGGTGTTAATTAATTAAAGCATAGATAGTTTATTATTTCAGCTTACCTTAAAGCACTAAAAAAGTCAAGCATGTACTGTAAGTTATTTTTAGATAGCATACCATCTACCTGCTCTAAAGCTTCTTTATTTACTGCCGATGTTCGGGTGAGCATTGTCTTTTCATAAGATGCGATGGCATCGGGCAACGTGCTATGCTGTTCAATACAAAGTGCCTCGTATAGTTCCAGCGCATCCAGCATGGCTTGGTTTACGCCATCGCCCGATGGCGGCGTTTGATGTGCGGCATCGCCCAGCATGGTTAAGTTGGGTAGGGTTTGCCATTGTTGATTTAACGGGAAGTAGTATTGCGGGCGGTGAACAAAATAGGATTCATTGGTCGAAAAGATCTCGTGCCAGTCATCACTCCAGTCCGAAAAGCGCTGCTTGAACCACGCAAAAACTTGTTCTCTGTTAGTAAAGTTGATGCCTGGTGATTTTACCCACTCTTCTGTCTCTCTGGTAATGGTATAAAACGAAAGTGAGCCTTCGCCCTTTGCACTTAGCACAATGACCTTACCGTTCCAGTGTGCAAAGATTTTTCCGCCGTTGGTTAGTTTCCACAAGTACGGTGCATTGGTGGCCGCGTTGTAAATATTACCTTCCACAATAGTAGCCCCCGAATAAATGCGGTCAACGTCAGTAATATATTTTCTCACTTTGGTGTTGGCACCGTCGGCAGCAACAACCAGGTCGGCGTATGCCGTTGTTCCGTTATCAAAAATTATGTCCCAGCCGCTGCCGTTTTCCCGGAGTTCTAAAAATTTGGAGTTCCATACCATAGTGTCATCGTTCAGCGACGCGATGAGCAGATCACGGAGCGGACCGCGGTCAATTTCGGGTCGCGCATATTCGCTGTCCAGGTCCTGTAGCGGCTCATTGCCCGATTCGGTGTAATGCACTACCGCGTTGTTATCGGTTATGGTCACTCTCTCCGCACCAGGACGGTAGTTTTTCTTGAACTCTTCCATCAGTCCGCTTGCTCTCAATGCTTTAAGACCCGATTCGTAATGCAGATCGAGCGTAGCGCCTTGCTGGCGCACATGCTGATCCTTGTCACGTTCGTACACGTTTACTTTTACGCCCTGTTGCTGTAAAAGCCTGGCCAGCGTTAACCCACCCGGACCACCGCCTATAATGGCTACCTGTTTATTTGCTAACAACATATATTTACCTTTTTTAAATTGTATTATTTAATGTATTTCAAAATTCCTTATATCTTTAGGATTAAAATAACCGCAAACGGTAAATAAATAGTCGTAAATGAAAATATCAGTAACCGATACAGGGTCTGGCATATCACAACAATTTGCCAAGGCCATAGGTGCCACCGTACGAGGACGGTTCATTTACATTCCTGAAAGTAAAGGGGGCGGGTACATGACAGGATTTTCGTGGGGCAAAGATTTGCGGATGATGATCCGCAATTATCACCTGAATGAGGAGGTTGTTATGGAGCGCACCAATGAACTGGCAGAAGGGCAGGAGGATATTATATTTATGCTTAGCGGGATCTTTCCATCGCAGGTATACGCAGCCGAACAGTTGTTACCTGAACAAGCGAATATGTTGATTTGCAGGCATGCGGTATCTTCCATTATAGCTATGCCCCGCAATACTATTTTCGGAAGCGTGACCATAGCGGTGTCCAAACAGTATTTGCGCCAGTTGTTTGGGCAGGTAGATCATCCGGTAGTGGCCAGCGTTTTAGAGGCGAGGGATAACTTTGTATTTGAAACGGGAATTTCTGCCGACATTATTAAAGCGGCCGCCGATTTTTTGGAGGAGCCTGTTCCCGAAAGCCTGGAAAGCCATTACTACAAATTAAAATGTGAGGAACTGCTGTGCTATATATTCGTCGTGCTAATGCAGCGGGAATCGGTGCCTACGAGCGCTATGCATATTAATAATATAAAAGCTATTTATGCCATTAAAGCTCATTTGCAATTGCATTTGGGTGAACCACCCAACATTGCCGCGCTGGCCACAGAAGCAGGGATGAGTGAACCTAAACTGCGCAAGCTTTTTAAGCAGACCTTTGGAAAGGGTGTGTTTGATTATTACCAGTCGGCACGGATGCAAAAGGCGGCCCATTTACTTAAAGATAAGCGACTGACGGTATCGGAAGTAGGTTATCAGCTTGGCTTTACTAACTTGAGCCACTTTTCGAGGGTATTTGAGCAGCACATGGGGGCTAAACCCAAAAAGTATTCGGTAAGCCCTTAATAGGGGTGTTTATTGAAGCATTGATATTCCAACTAACAAAGCCCCAGATTTCTCTGAGGCTTTTAATAGCTACTTGTTGTATTGCTGATTATTTCATCAGGCTAATATTAGTCATGCCGCCATCCGATAGGAGCTCGGTGCCCACAACAAAAGAAGAGTCGTCGGAAGCAAGGAAAACGGCTGCCTTACCCATATCAGAGGGTAGTCCCATTCTGCCTATCGGAATTTGGTTGATCCATACCTGTTTAACCTGATCCACTTGTTCACTGGGGACAAATTTATCAAACACAGGTGTATCAATTGAGCCCGGCGAAAGTGTGTTGACCCTGATCTGTCTCGACAACAGATCCAACGACAAGCCTTTGGCTAAAGATATTACGGCTGCCTTGGCTGCGGCGTAAATCGTCATTCCGGGTGCGGCCCTATGCGCCGCGCTCGAGCCAATGAGGATAATTGAACCTCCATCGTTAAAATAAGGAAGCGCCTTTTGAACGGTGAAGTAAGCACTTTTCAAGTTCAGGTCCATATATTGGTTGTAGTTTTCCTCAGTGACATCGGTAATGGCTGCCATGGGGCTGCCATCAACAACACCGCCTGCATTTACAACCAGCACATCTATCTTACCAAACTTGTCAAATGTTTCCTTAAACACACGTTCCAGGTCTTTTAAGTTGGTTACATCACCTTTAATGCCTATAAAACCTTTTCCTAATTCTTTTACAGAACTATCTAAGGTCAATTGGTTACGTCCGGTTATTGTGCCAACCGCGCCTTCATTTTTAAATGCTTCTGCAATGCCGAAACCTATACCGCTGTTACCTCCGGTAACTACGGCTACTTTATCTTTTAATTTACTCATTTGTTATGTAATTTTAAGTGATGTGCGATGAATTGATCAACGTTGAATTCAACGATTGTTGACCAACAAGAGGATATTTAAAATCCGTAGATACCGCCCGAAACCGAAATTTTCTCTCCGGTTATCCAAGCCGCCTCGTCAGAAGCAAGGAACACAGCAACCTTGGCAATGTCTTCGGGCTGACCCATACGGCCAAGCGGCGTATTAGCAATCAGCACTTTTTCAAAATCGCTACCTGTAATCCCTGTGCTATGTGTGCCTTCCGTTTCCACAGAGCCGGGCAAAATAGAGTTGACCCGGATGTTTTTTGCACCCAATTCTTTTGATAGAGATTTGGTAATGGCATCTAACGCCGCTTTGGTGGCCGAATACACCGATCCGTTAGTCATAGGCATTTCGCTTACTCCCGAGCTGATGTTAATAATATGGCCACCCTTATCGCCAAATAGCTTTACGGCCTCGCGGATAGTTAGTAAAGATCCTAATACGTTAATATTAAAGTGCTGGTGAAATAATTCTGCCGTTAGTTCTTCAATAGGGAAGTACTGATACACACCTGCGTTATTTACCAGGATGTCTGCTGTTCCGAACGTGTTTTTTGTTTCTTCGAAAAGCCTGATCACGTCGGCTTCTTTAGATACATCGCCTTGTACCGCAATGGCAGTGCCGCCGTTATCGGTTATGGCTTTAACAACTTCATCGGCACCTGCCTTGCTTGATGCATAGTTCACCACAACCTTAGCACCTTCCGCGGCAAAATATTTTGCTATAGATGCACCTATTCCTTTGGATGCACCTGTAATAATGGCTACTTTGTTTTCTAATCTATTCATGTATTTGTTATTAATTTAAGCTGCAAATTTAGAACGGATTAATATATTTTAGTTACTTTGTATACAAAAGTAACAGTAACATAGAGGTAACAAGGTAACATATGGAGTGCAATACAGAATTTCAAAAAGATAGAAAAAGGGAGATGATGGCCGTACACGATGCCATGGACGTGCTAAGCGGCAAATGGAAAATCTATATCATTTCCTCTATTTGCCATTACAACAAAAGAAGATTTTCTGATATTTTGAATGATGTGGTCGGTATTTCAAACAAGATGCTGAGCAAGGAATTAAAGGAACTGGAAGTTAACAAATTGGTTGCACGTACGGTTTTAGACACACACCCGGTAACTGTGCAATACGAACTTACCAAACACGGTAAAACCTTACAAACCATTATTAATAATTTAACAGAGTGGGGTACAAATCACCGGAAAGAGATAATTGGGAAGTTATAATGGTTAAATAAGCAATTTCCCTTTAACTTAGGTAATTAGCAGCCTGAGCATTATTTTGATATTAGTTAAAGTAAGATAAGTAAAGAAACATGAAAAATCTACCTGTAATATTTTTGCTTGCTGTTATGTTTGTTTTTCAATCCTGCGAAAATAAAGCACAGAATGGCAAAAAGGAATCTTATAAAAAAGGCGAAACTTCTAAACCTAACGCAACGGAAAATGCCGCCAATAGTAAAGTAATTTCAACGCCAACACATGAAATTATTGAAGAATTTTATAAAGCTGTTTTTGATAACGACAATACAAAGGTTAAAGAAATGCTTAAATCAAAGTTTCCAGCTAATTATGAGCCGAAAAATAAAATTTCACCTTTACAGGCAGTGATCTGGACATCAGACAATTTATATTTAGCAAGATTATTTGTAGAAGGCGGGGCACGTATCAATAACCCTGAGAAACCAGCGGTTGTCACTGCTTCGGAATATGGAAGGCTTAATATTTTAAAATATCTGGTAAGTCAGAGTATCAATTTTAAAAATAGCGAAGCTTTTAACACTGCGGGATTTCATCAATTTTATGATTGTGGTAAATTTTTGTTGCTGAATGGTGCAAATCAGGAAAAAGGGGATGTTAGAGGGAAGCTTTGGTTATTTGAACAAGCGGTAATTAAAGCTGATTATGAAGTACTTGATGCGCTAAATTTAACTAAAGATGAAATAAACCAGAATAATTGCAATGGAGAAACCGCACTAATTATTGCCATAAGGAAAAACGATACTGAACTGGTGAAGTACCTGGTAAACAAAGGTGCCGATACAAAAAAACCTGAAACGTTTGACTGTGGGGACGATATTACTTATGGTAAAACCCCGCTTCAAATTGCCAGGGAAAGTAATCGGCAGGAGATTATTTCTTTACTCGAATAGTTAGAAACCAAAAGAGACATAACAACAAAAGCCTTAACGATATCGTCAAGGCTTTTGTTTCTGGTGATCCCGCTGGGATTCGAACCCAGGACCACTACATTAAAAGTGTAATGCTCTACCAGCTGAGCTACGGAATCAAGAAGTATTAATTTATTAACCTGTTGCAGGATAATGTTGTTTTGTAACTTGCTGTAACAGCACTTCACATTTTAAAATTCAAAGCCTCCTGAACGTCAGGAGGCTTTGATGTGATCCCGCTGGGATTCGAACCCAGGACCACTACATTAAAAGTGTAATGCTCTACCAGCTGAGCTACGGAATCAACTATTACCGTTTCCGATTAAAGTGGTGCAAATATAGGATTTATTGCCTTTGCTTGCAAAAGTTTTTCAATAAAAATGAACTGTGCGTTTAAGTAGTTAGTTATCAGAAAACTAAAGTTTAAATAAAGCTATTTTTCCTTTGTCGCCAGCTAAAATAATTAAGTTACCTTTCTTGGCCTTTTGGCATACGTTGTAACTGGTGGTGTCAATTTGCTTCCAGTTTTGACCGCCATCGGAAGTGATATTACTGCCGGGTGTACCGGTTGAAATGAACATTGAACTCTGCAAATACGCCACACATGATTGGTAACCTGCGGGTTGCGTTTGAGCTAATATTGGTTTGACTTTAAATTTTCCTGCAGGCCGGTAACAAGCAACCGAATCGGTACGCTTATCCTTCTCATAATTGCCACCGGTAAACACTTCATGCCCTCCACCATTTGCGTATGAAAATATTCCTGTTGCTGACTGGCCCTGTGCAATAGGCAGTACCTCATCAGTTACCTTGCTTCCATTAATGGTGATTTTACGTGCGGTGGTGCCACCTGTAACCATTACAAGTTCGTTACCACGTTTGCTGGTGAATAAACAAGTACCACTTGCTGCAAATGCAGCTTCGCCGGTTAGTGCGGGTGGCTGAGCAACGAACTGGTGCCAGGTTTGCCCACCATCAATAGTTTCCAATAGTAGAAATTTTCCGTTAATGGGATCTCCCATCACATACCCATGCTTTGCATTTGCAAACGCCATAGCATCTAAAAAGTATATTTTATCATCCTGACGGTAAACCTCTTTCCAGTTAGCCCCGCCGTCTACAGTTTTTAAGATTAGTGCAGGTGTACCCGAACTCATAATGATGGCTTCTTTAGCAGAAAAGGCTTCAATATCTCTAAAATCGCTTTGTTCAAAACCTTTCACTTGTTGCCAGGTCCAGGTTTGTCCGCCATTAGTGCTCAAGCCTATATGGCCCTTGCTGCCGCTTACCCAGGCCACCTGGTCATCCACAATCGATAGTCCTCGAATGCTGGTAGATTTCCCTTGTTCAACCAAAGTTATGGCTTGCGCTGCTACGAGGTGAGCAGTAAACAACAGGCATACAAGCATTAGTGTGTGCTTCATCATAGTGCTATTTAACCCTCGTCCAAACTTCAGATCTGCCCAACAATGAGATGCCAATGTAGCCCCTGATCTTGAGTTTATTGCCATCCAGCGTCATCTTACATTTATAGGTCTTTCCATTTTTAGGATCGTAAATACTACCTTCTTCATACACGTCGTCACCATCGAACTTAAAGTTTTTCAAGATCTCCAAACCTAAAATGGGTTTGCTTTGCAAGTTTGTTTCGGGGTTGTTCTTGTCCGTTTTGGGCTGACCGGTCGCTTCGTCATTAGGCAATTTTAGCCATACCAGTTTACCAAAGTACAAGCTGCCTTTTTTGTAGGCCTGGATCTGGCCTTCGCCGCTTGGGTTTACCCATTTACCTAAAATAGCATCAGCCTTTTGCGCTTGTACAAACAAGGGACTTAAAAAGGCACTAATTAAAATTAAAAAACTCAATCTCTTCATCATAACTTATAATTGATGCCCGAAAGTATCAGGTAAAAAGCACTATATCAAACCTCTAACAAATTTTATTAATTATTTAACGGCTTTTAGCTTAAACTGCTATATTTGCAGCCTCAATACCAATAATGGTTATTGCAAGTTAAGCCCAGGTGGCGAAATTGGTAAACGTTGCGGTCTCAGAAGCCGTTGAGAATTGTCTCTTGAGAGTTCGAGTCTCTCCCTGGGCACATTACCAAGTTGGGTTTTAACCTGATTTACGCCGAAAAGAAAAAGGAATAGCACTCTTCATAAAGTGCTATTTTTTTTGAAAAACGCTTTTATAAGCGAGTATTTAATATTACCGGCCCAGGTGGCGAAATTGGTAGACGCACCATCTTGAGGGGGTGGCATTCGTAAGATTGTACGAGTTCGAATCTCGTTCTGGGCACCAAACAAAAAGGCAACCGATTTCCATCAGTTGCCTTTTTTATATGTTCCTAATTCTACAGGAATCCTGAGAACCTTGTATAAATATCAGCCGCTTAGTTACAGCAGATCAGGATCGGTTCCGCCAATATTAGGGCTGGTTACTTTGCTTAAATTGTAACTTACCTCACCATCTTGTTCGGTACCTTTAATTAGCCCTTTTTCATATAAGCTCATTAAAACCTGCTCAGCATGGCGATGCAGTTCCTGAGGTGCTACTTGTGGTTCGTACTCGGTTAACTTGGCAGCTACATCGGGCGCTGTGCCTTCACCTAACTGTGCCAGGGCGTATAAAACCTTGTCTTGCCAGTCGGCCTCAGGATGATAGGCCTCTGGTGGTGCCACCGGTTTAAACTGTTCGTTGAAAGATTGATCTGCTTTATTCATAGTAGGTTAATAACATGTCGGTTAAACATATTGTTTCAATCGGTTGCAGTAAACGCTATCGTTAAAAATAACAATGGAAGCTGTTATATATGCTTAGTTAAACTTTAACTGCTATAATTGCATATGATTAAGGCGTATCAACTTTATACAGCGGCCGACGGCCATTCTTACTTTAAAGCAGGAAATGTAGCTGAAGCGGTAATTACCCGTGCCGAGTCTATCCGTTTTCAAGAGTCGCCTCCTGGATCGGTGTATGATTGGCATCCGGCCCCAACTATGCAATTTGTAATAAACTTACGTGGTACCTTAGAGTTTACCACCTATAAAGGCGATACCTTTACCCTTAAACCGGGCGAGGTATTAATAGCGTTGGATACCACCGGCAGCGGGCATAAATGGCGTTTGCTGGGCGACGACCCGTGGCAGCGGGCTTACGTAGTTTTTGATGCCACTACCGATATTAATTTTATACCTGAGCAGGTAGCAGATGTGTAAGGGGGAACTGAACTGCTAATAGGTTGCTTTAAACCGGTGCTGATAGTACCATTCCATAATATAGGCGCCGTCTTGCCAGGTAAGTTTGCCATCTGCGGCTACCTGGGCTTTTAAAACAGATAGGTTATGCAGGAAGGCACTCTTTAAATCGCCGGTTAAGCTTTGCAGGGTTTTAATGGCACAAGCGGTAATATCCTGAGGCGTAGCAGCGCCCGAGCAGCTGTCGGCGAGTTTTAACTGGATAAGCAATGTGGGAAGGGCTGCACGCAAAGCAACTTTAATTCTGTCGTCTGTTTCACCCGGAATAAGGGTGGTCAGGATATCGGCAACGGGGGATTCGACAAACGTTTTAATGTTTTCGGTTACTACCACGCCGGTATGTATAGCGGTTTTTAATTCGGCCGGAATACGGTTAAACAGGCTTTGAATAGCTTTCCAGATCTTTCTGATCCAAACGGGAATTTTCATAATCATTTTTTTATTTTAAGTTGACGATAGAATTTCACGGCCCATATTACCGCACGAACTACCCATGACAAAGCTGTAGCACAGCCCACCACGCAACCTGCGCAAGAAGAGATAGCGGCAACCAGTTTTAATGTTTCATCGGTAATAAGCAGCCCTTTTTGAGCGATAATGTAACTGCTCACGGCAGACAGCATGCCTACATGGGGCTTGTAGTTGAAATAGTGGTAGAGGTACTTAACGGAGTTTTGCATGGCGGGTCATATTGTTTGAGATTGTACTTGTTAATAATGCTGATGAGTTTTTGCGGGTAGGAGGGGTCGGTAGCGTAGCCGGCTTTTAAGAAGCAGCGGGCTTGTTCTTCGGGGGAAGTGCTTTTAAATACACCATGTGTAGTGTAGCGCTTGTTTACTTGCAAAAAGCGAACCCTATCGGCAAAGCCGGCAAGTAAAGATGGGTAATAACGGAATGCTTGTTTAAGTGTGATGGGTTTGTTGTTGACAAACTCCTGCGTTTGGTAGGTAACTGTTTGGCCTTTCCAGCCAGCGCTGGCTTTAATACCGAAGTAATTGTGATGCAAGGCAGATAATTTCGACTTACCATAATTGCTTTCGAGGCAGGCCTGTGCAATCATAAGTGAAGGAAATAGTTTTGTGCCCTGGCAGGCTTCAATAGCCGGAGGGGCAATTTGGGAGATGAAGGAGAGCATGGAGGGTAATTTAGTGTTAGGTTGGGAATAGTAAGTCACGCACGCATTTGCGTGCATCCTTGCACTTAAAATTCAAATAATAGACAGTGGAGCAAATATTTTATTATCTTCATCAACCTTATGCAGAATAAATATTTTGTATAATTAGATGGGCTAAGAGCTTTAGCAGTAACATTGTAATGTTTCCACACTGGACCGATAGTTTCAGTGGTTTACTGATGCGCGTTAGTAAGGAAACTGTTTAATTATATTTATATTAAGTTTAAACGGTATTTAATATCTTGCGGGAGTTTTAAGTTTGAATATAGCCTTTTGTATAAGCCGTCTTGCATTAATTGGCTTGGGGGTTGCATTCATCGTTAATTCGAAATTGATCGGATTCAAAAAAACTAAGATTTGGTTCCGAACGTGGCAAAGCTATCTAACCGCTAATGGGGCCAAGCAGTATGGTTCAACTTCACAAGCAGATTTAATTAGGGCTTGGACTATTAGAAAATCGTATTTGACGATTCTAATGAAAGCCTTTAAGAGTTGATAGTGGTGGCTGGTATCAAATCACCTTGGAAATTTAATAATTCAGTACTTTACTTCAAAAGTCTTCAACATATAAGAAAAGATGTCAAGAAACAAGATTAACGCTTTGGAGTCTCTACGTGGCTTTGCAAGTGTTTACGTTGCAATAGGGCACTGGGTTTTATGGAATAAATCAAACCCAATACTTAAATTGTTCTTTAAATTTGGAACAGAGGCGGTGACGACTTTTTTTTTGTTATCTGGTTTTGTAATTTTCTACTCTACATTGAAGTCAAATGATATTAATTTGAAAGATTATTTCATTAGGCGTTTTAGGCGAATTTACTTCCCGTTTCTTTGTGCTGTCGTTATTTCCATCGCTATTTATCAGAGCATCGATATTTCTCTTTCCGAATTTTTGGGAAATCTTTTTATGCTTCAGGATCAGAGACGAACACCCGGTAATATCGTAAATCCATTTTTAGGCAACCAGCCATTATGGTCCTTGTCTTATGAGTGGATTTTTTACATTATATTCCCGTTTATTTTTAATGTGGTTAAAAATAAAGACAACCGGGTTCACTGGGTTAGCATTTTTAGCTTGCTTAGCCTTGTTATTTATCTTATTATCCCAAATCATATTTTGCTCGTCTTTGCATACTTTATCATATGGTGGACAGGCTTAGAGTTAGCAGAATACTTTTTTGGGGATAGAAAACAGAAGCGCTGCAAAACCCTTGTTATCTACTACATTGTTTTTATAACATTGCTTTCTGCAAATTGGCTGTTTTACTACCATAGTAACAAAGTGCTTGATTTGGCATCTTACCCATTTTTACCTTTGCGTCAATTTATCTTTGCTTTGGTATGTTTATTAGCCGTTATCTACTCATTCAAAGCAACGAAATTTATGGTAAACAAATTAGATATCTTTACCAAGGTTGCGCCTATCTCTTATAGCATTTATATTCTACATTTTCCTATATTAATACAGCTTCATATACCAGTTCCCTTTTTTATCGAGATAACGTTCAAGTGTTTGTTGTTACTTGGAACCTCCTATTTAATTGAGGTTATATTGCAACCCAAGATTAACAAATTGTTGAGGTGATTTAGTGTTTATTTGGTAGCTGTGAATCATATGTAGATTAGAAAGAGGCCCGCTAATTTCTTAAATCTATGTATTTAATTTAAAGTGCTATTGTTGGCCATTCGATAGCGAACAAGTCGAATCGACATGCCTCCTGGTGGTGCAATAAGCGAAATACTCTTAAACCCTGTTTGGGCCTCGATGAATTGTCTACGACTCCCTTGTAAATTGATACCTCCAAATCCCATTTGTGCACGAAGCGGCTGGCTCTTTAAAGGCGTAAGACTAATACTAAACATGAGCTATTAATTTAAGTAAAGGTTTGTTAGTGTAACTCTAAACTGAACCCAAACTACAGGAAAATTGAATGCATTTCCAACTTGATAGGATGCACTGCCATTGCCATAGTACTTATTTTCCCCGGGGTTAAAGTATAACTTTGGCTGCTGGTTTATTTCAAATTTGTAATACTCACCGGGGGCTCCATAATTACCGTTAGTCCAATCACTATTTTGTGCAGGCATTTCGTCACTGGTAGTCCAACGCATTTCAATAGACAACCTGTCGGGGTTGCCACCTCCGTTAGCGTTTGCGCCTGCGAACACATTAGCATCGGGCACATTGTTATTAGTTGCTGGTGTAGCCGCATTCTTATTAAAGAGCAAAGCACCATTGTAAACCATTTGCATTATTTCAGTCGGGTTGGCAAAAGCCTTCCAAGGTGCTGATGATACATAACCACTGCTTTGGCCGTTCGTGATAATGGCATCCTGTCCACTTTGATCAATATTGACCCGCTCTGACAGTGAATTGTTAACTGACCATTCCGCACCTGTAGCAAATACACTGGTTACAGCATAGTTTGTGCCGCCAATATTTGTCAAACCATCACTCGCTTTAAGAAGATGAGGGCTATCGAATTGAAGTGTATAATCATATTTAGACGCATTATTAAACTTTGGAGCTTGATTAAAGCTATTTGCGTTGAAGGTAGGCTGCGCGGCTACTTGACTTGCTAAATCGGGATAAGCAGTACCGAGAATGGTTATAGGGCACATAATATTATTATAATCCATGTTTCCACCATTTACGTTTCGATACCTTATTGATGATGAACTATTAAAATAACTGTTATTGCATCCTATTATGTAGGCAATACAATTAATAACTATGCAGTAATTTAAATTTATACCTGTACCAGCGTTCGCATTTTGGTTTGTAGTGATACTGCCAACATTGATAAACTTACAGTAATTGTAATTTAAGGTAGTACTACTACTAATAAACCATCCAACAGTTCCACAACTTATAAATGTACAATTGTTGAATGCACTGGTCGATGTAGTATAAACCCCAAGATAGTTTTCAAAAGTTATATTGTTCATAATCACTCCAGAACTTCCTATTGTAAATAAATTAGTGCCGCTGCCTCTAAACTTCACCTCACCATCCGGTCGTATAGTTGTAGCAAACGACATTGTTTTTGAAATTGTCTCTTCATACATACCAGCACCAATAACTATGATTTGTCCTGCAGCTGTTACCAAGTTTAAAGCCGCATTAAATGTCGCCTTGGGAGTATCAGGTGTCAAACCATCGTTGGCATCATTACCCGCTTTGGAAACGTAAAAGTTGCCTGCTATTCTGAATCCGTTCATATTAAATTTGTTTATTATAATTCTTTTAAGCCCATAAACTCGTTACCGTAGGGCGGTTGTTCATAATTGTAGGTAACTACAAAATTGTAAGGTTATCACAAGGCAAATTATTGAGTAAATGTGTAGCCTTTACTACCGGTACAGTTTTTTAAGGTTCGGTTAATCTGTATCTGTACCACTAAAGATTGCACTTCCATGCTTTGTCCATATAGTTTTTCGCTATCTCACAGATGTCCGGAATGTATTTGATAATACGTTTTAAACAAATTCTATAAATGCGGTGGCGTTTGTTGAATTTGCAGCAAAAGCTATGCGCCATCTTACCCATTTGCCCGCTGGTATATTAATAAAGGTATCGGCGGCGAGCGGCAGCGTTGGCGTTAAATAACTTAGGCCATTATCTATACTATACTGGAAGGATGTTGCACCAAACAGCATCACAGATTTGATTTTAGCAGCTGCCTTGAAGTATTCGGGACCAATACCATTGTAAGGAGCCACGAATATTAGATTATACTCTTTGTAAATTCCCGCCAATTTGTTTTTTTCAGCCGTGGTGTAGTCTTCGGTACTTAATACCTTAGTCCCATCTTTATCAACTTTTTTATTTAACTGTGCCTGTGCTTTGCCTAAGGCACCAACTACAGTATCATTCTCACTGATCGTAGCTGTATTAGCGGTAGATAACCCCGAAAGCAATGCATTACGAACGAACAGGCTAATATTATCATAAAAGTATTTCAGCTTACTTAATATAGTTACCAGGTTATCGGTGTTCAGTAGCGAACCTTGAACTGAGGACAGCCCGCTAACCACTAATGTCATAACACTACTTAAAAAGTTATCTAAGGTGTTTTTATAGCTGTTAGTAAAGTCATTCGTGCTTAATCCTTTGCCCGCTTCTTTTTGCACGTAATCGGTCAGGTTAACATCCGTTTGTAACAACACCAAATTTGCATCGGCAATGCCATCCCTCCACCAGTACAAACTTACACTTGCACCATTGGCAATAACGCATTGCAAACCCTGAAAGCGTAAAGGAAGCTTAACCAAGTCCTTTGCTTCAGCCACATTAGCAAACGGTACTGTAGTACTGCCGTTGAATTTGCCATATCGCTTATCGGTGGATACGGGGTTAGTTACATCAAAAGGTTTTGCGAACTGGAAGCCCGCTAATTGTTCGGCCATAGTTTATATCGTTAATTCGTGGGTGTGTGGATCGCCATAAGGCACGGCTTGTTCGTACAGGTAAACATCGTAGCTTACGTCGCCGGTTCCACCATTTTTGAGGTTAAGGGTTTGTTTGCCGGCCAGGTAAATAGACTTGACGTCGCCATTGGTTTGCACATCTTTAGCAACCATTAGCGATCGGCCAATGCCGTTACGTACAGCTACAAAAAAGCGTTTATGCGTAGTGCCGGTGTTTAGGGTTATGGGTATGCTGCCGTTTTCCCAAATAAAATTTACTGAGCCACCACCCGATAGGCCTCTTAATGAGTCGCTGCTAAGTGCCACGCCATCAGGAAGGGTTCCGTAAAGGATTTTATATCTTGGAGTAATGCTTCGTGTTGCTGGTACCGTACCAGCTGCGAATTGATTACGGCTATCTGGCTCACCTGCATCATTGTTTCTGATAGGAGCTGCTTTATAACTGTAGGTAGATGTAAATGTTATAATCTCGGCGGTAGTAGTATAGTTCAATAAATCCGTAGGGTCTGTAGTGCCAATTTGCATAGCTGCGGCATTGCCCACTTTATTAGTTACAACCAGCGGACTAATATCAGCTAATCCACCAGCATGATTATTTGTGTACAACGGATCAACTCTAAAATCAATTACCTGCCCAACCTCAATCAAATCAATATTTTGCCCTGCCTGTGTAGCGGTTACTTTGGCGGTTACATCTTGTGTTGCAACCGGTTTGTTGTAAACCGGTGGATTGACATTTTGATAGGCTTCTTTGTATTGCTCAAAAGCACTGTTAGCGGCGGGCACCGTCATCCCATTGCTGTATTTACCGAAAGGTACGTTGCCGAAAACTTTGAAGGTAGGAGCGGCGGTGTTTAAGAAAATCTCATTTATAGCTGCTACAACTGTGCTTTTATTAACAGTGCTAAGGCTACTAAGGTTACCCAGTTCGGCAATATCCTGGGTCATGTATTTACCAGTACCCCAATTACCATCAGCCTTCGGACCAAATATCATCCAGGTGTTAGTATTAATATAGAAGTCGCCGTTGGTACCCACCATTTGGTTCGATGGATTTATAGTGCCACTTAAAACCGTTTTGCCGTTTGTGCCAGGTGCGCCGGTATCACCTTTAGGGCCGGGGCCACCTGCCGGACCATCCAGCATCGAAAACTCCATTTCCCAGCCACCAGTTTTTTTTTGGTAGAATATACCATTAGCCGTGTTGATGTAAGTATCGTTAATTTGGCCGCTCGCAGTATCGGGTTCGCCCAAACCATAGGTAATACTATTGCCTGTTGGTGCGTTTGGTGGAAGTGTGAACACCTGCAACCAGCCGCCATTCCGTTTTTGATAGAACGCACCGCTAAGGGTATTAATGGCTACGTCCAAGTCTTTATATTCGGTGTTTTGGGGGATGGTGGTAACAAAAAAGATTTGATTGCCGGAGGCGGTGGTAGCAGCTAGATAATCACGCAGCTTGTTGAAACTGAACTGGTAATCGGTTTGGTTACGTACCAGTACGCCCACATCATCGCCCGTAATAGAAGAAGGGGCAACAGGTAATTCGCTTATTTTTTTATCGGGCATGGCTTAATACAGGGTATCTAAGGGTAAAAAGTTGTCTATTTCGGCAACACCGGTAGTGTCATTAAAATCGGTACGGTCAATGCCGCGGATGCGTGGACCGGCCTGACGAGCGCTTTTGTTACGTTCGTTGTAACGCCATAACGGGTAGTCGGCTTGATTATCCTGCAAAAATTTCTCCACCTCGTTGGCATGGGCATTGGCTACGCTGCGTTGTTGCTGTACCAGTTTCAAAATGTCGGGCGTGCTTACGGCTTGAGCGTTATCGTAATGCTTGATTACTGGTCCGGTAGCGGTAAAGTGCACGCCATTGCTTTCAATAAAGCGGGCAAAGGTGAAGTATACCAAGGTAGAGGCAAGGCCTTCGTAGGTTACAGTATAGCCCGAGCGGTCTGTATACTCGCAACCATTGAACAGCTTTTTGTAAACCTGCGGCGCATCGGTTTTCATTTGCCCGGCATCGTCGAAGTATTTTAAGAGCTGGTAATACAAAGGGTAGCCTAAAAACGGTTTCAGGTCCAGTTCCTGTGCTTTTTTGATGAACACCTGCAGGCGCTCGGGCTTTATATTGGTGGAGATGTCTTCAAATTGCTGAAAGACGGTTGGGGAGATCAGTATGGGGTTCATAGTCAATAGTTCTTGGTTCATGGGATAGATGTAGGTTGAGTGGAGTTCACAATGATCTAAAAGCCATTAACTATGAACTCACATTTGCCATCGCTTCCGCCTCGGCTTGTTTAAAACCGTAGGCATGTATGAGTATGGCAATTTTGTTTGGGATAGGTATGGCCGAAAGCAGGATTTGGTTGATGCTGGTACCGGCGGTCATGCCGGCGCTATCATCGGCTACGTTGCCGGGTACCGGCAGTATGTTCCAGTTGCCCGATGGGTTTAGGTTTTGATGGAATTTGCTGAAAAGCTCGGCAAATATTTCGCTTAGCTCTAAGCGGTCGGGGGCGGTATTGTCGTTAAACTCACGGATGGCCTCCTTTTTTTCACCGCCATTACTCAATCCAGATGATTTTTCGGCGTTGATAAGTTCTTTAGGAACTGAGAAGCCTTTGATAATGCGCGCCTCTACCGATTTTTCGGTAGCCTCAAACAGCTTATCGTTATTTTGAATGGCGTAAGGCTTAAATTCCGGTTTCGATGCTTCATCCTCATATTCAATTACGATAATCTTTTGCGAGCTTTTAGTGCCCTGAAATGCGCCCAGATCTTTTTCCAACTGTGAGGGAGAATTACTGCTTTGGCTATCTGGAGAAGTATTGTCAGCTTCTTCCCGCCGGGCTTGCATAAACAACATGGTCGATGGTAAAAAGCCGGTGGTTACTTCGCGGTTATTAAAGATTTTGATGCCGGCTTCGGTTTCAAAATCTTCCCATACGCTGTCAGCTTCTATCAGCGGATAATCGTCCACCTCCGGGTTAAAGTAGTAAAGCTGCCCTTTGTAGTTTTCCCAACCACCGGCTTTAAGTACCTGTTCATCAATTACTGTGGGATCGGGGTTGTATTGATCAAGGAAGACGATTTTGGAACGCATCACATGCTTCCAGCTTTTGCGGCCCCAGTCATTGTACAGGGCATACATACCTGAGGTTTCGGCGCAGTCCACATTTCCCATGCGTATATCTTCAAACTTCACATAATGGGCGGATGCTATCTGGTAATTGGCATTATAATTCAAATGGATGCCAAATCCGCTGAACAAGGCCTTGTCGGTTGCAACAGCTTTAAGTAGTTTAGCCAGGGTCAGTCCCTTATTGTTAACTAATTGCTTACCCAGATCTTTCTCTTCGAAGCCGTTACCGCCTATGAATTTAGATCGTTTGTTCCAGCAGTCTTTTGCCGTTGGGGATGCGGCCACCAGTTCGAGCATACGTTGCGGATAAGCGTTGTCGGCATCGTAGTTGAGTATGCCATAGGTTTGGTTAGGCCGCACCTTTATCCGGCGTTCTATTTGTGGTAGGTAGGTTTTCATTTATAGTATTAAGTAGTTAGTATCAAGTATCAAGTACTTGTATAAAGTTGAGAGTGATAAGGTTGTAGGCAAATCTTGATACTCAATACTTGCTACTTGATACCCAAAGTTTAAGCTGCTGTCAACGCTTCCAGTGCCGCAATGGTGGTAGCGTAAGAGGCCGAGCCGGAGTCGGAAATGGATACGGCACGTGGAGGGTAGGGTTCGCGTAATTTATCGGGGTTGGTTAGTTTAAGTTTGTAACCACCTTCTAAGCCTTCGTCGGCGGCATTACGTTCGGCTTCGGTGAGGATCAGGCTGTTTACGGCACCAAATAACTCTACCGATGAATCACTTTCTTTATAGTTGTTAATGACGATGGCTTTAACTCGTCCATAACCCATGGCACGCAGCTGTCCTTTAATATCTACTGAAAGACCAGCAATGTTAAAGTCGATTTCTTCGGTATAACGCGGACCAACCTGTGTTTTAGCCAGCTTGCTCATGGCGTTGAAGCTGTTGTTGGTGCCTTCAAATTTGAACACCTTGCCGCCGCCTACTTTCTCCAGGTCATCAATAATAAGCGGGTTAGTGGTGTTATAGGTGATCTTAATATCGTCTTCGTTAAAAATGTAGATCACATCTTCAATGCCCGAGGTAACGGGTTGTGCAGTGGCAAGGCTAAAGCCTGCGTTTATTTTGTTATAAATGGATGTTGGCATGTTTGGTTATTGGGTTTTGTTATTAAGTTATTTGGAATGGTATAGTATAGAGTAATTAGTATCAGGTAGCAAGACAGAAAGGAGCTACAAGGGGAGAAACGCAGGAAGCGACTTTCAGAAATTGTGTAAGGAAAGGTTGAAATGATAAGGCAGGCAAAAATCTTGATACCTGATACTAATTACTTGCTACTTAAATAGCTGACAGGTAAAACAGTTCGTTGGCGAATTTAAAGTTTACGGCAGCTTTCATACGCGCTTTCATGCGTACCACATTGTCGTTAGTATATGGCTTCATGTACACGGTGGATAGCTCACTTTGGTCGCCCAGGAGATCGACACCTAAAAACAGGTTACTGGAACGTGCGCCCAATATGGTGTTGGCCTGCCAGTGGTTCATCAATTGCAGCGGAAGACCTAAGTAATCCATCTTCTTTTTATCGGTAAAGGCATTGAGCACGTTAGTGGCATTGTTGGCCTGTGCCTGGGCGTAAGCATAACCTACATGTAACGGAATTTGCAGGTTGAAATCTTCCTGGCTGCGGTCGGCCGGGTCCAGTTGCGAGTACACGTTGCTGAGCACTTCCAAAACATTTTTTGCGTTAATAAAGCTGATGCTTGCCGCAGTTGATGTGCCTGTGAAAGTAGCGGCCTTGCGGGTGTTCATCTCATTGTAATTACGAATGAGCTGGAAAGTGGTTGCGCTTAACACTTTAATAAAGTAAGACTGGCCTGGCAAATCAATACCGGTTGCACTATTGGTGATATCTTTACTGGTGCCGGTTGCCACTGTAATGGTTATTACATCGCCATCGGTAAGTACTGTAGTGCTGGCTACGGTTACTACACCTGCAATGCTGATAGCCGATACCGACATGGATGTAGATGATTTTCCTAATCCAACTTTGTAGGTGTCGGTACTGGCAGCAATGGAGGGAAGTAAACCTTTAAATGCTGCCGAAAATGTAGCTTCTTTAGTGGCGTCTTTTCCCAACCAGTACAAACGCTCATTGGCAATTTGTATTTTGGTAAGGTAGCGCTGCACCATAAAGTCCGACAGGTCTACCACGCCTTCGTAGTCGCCGAAGGCACCCGGGGCCAAACGTTGCGATTCCCAGCTTTGTACCAGTTTATCCCATTGTTCCTGTTTCATAAACTCGTAGGTAACAGGGTCCAGGTAAGTTTCGGCCTGCAGGGCAGTGGTAGCCTGGTCGTTAAACATGCCCGATGGGTTTTGCAACTTAATGTCGTCGTCAACATCAAGTATTACCCTTTTCGATTTTACATCGTTAATTACTGTTAATAGTCCGCGTTTTACGGAATCGGCTTCAAGCAAGGTGCTGGCCATAAAACCTGCCAGCGCTTCGCCGGCATAGGTGTTGTTAGTGAAGGTAAATTGAGCCATTTAAAATAGTTGCGTGTGTGGAGTGGCCAGAGGCCAGGTTAGATATTTGTGAAAGGTTAGGTTAGGGTTTTGATCAGCGTATTTACGGCATCTCACAACCGGCATCGGGCAACTCACTTATTGTCGCCAACCGCTTGCTTTACCGCGTTTTGTGCGATGGTAGATTGCGGTGCAAAAAAGGGCTGAGTTTCGGTTGTTGCTTTGTTGCTACGTTTTGAACCTTCGGGGGTAAAGGTTGATTTGATCTCGTTTTTTACCTGGGTGTGGGTTTGCTGCAGGCGGGTTTGGGCGCTTTGCAAAGTGTTGCGGGCTTCGGTAAGCAGGGCGTTTTGGGCATGAAGCTTAGCTTTAAGGGTAGCTACCTGGTTCTGCACATCGTGCGGTTTAGCTTTGCCTTTGGGTTTCCCCGCTACCTCTTCATCCTCGCCACTGGCAGCTTCCTCAATAGTTTCTACCTTTTCTACTTTACCTCCTTTGGTAGTTAGTTGCTGGCCATCGGCAGTGGTGTACACATCGTCAACGGCAGGTTCGTCCAGGTCTTCGCTGTTGTACACTTCGGTGCCGGGTTCCAGGTCGGCGGTGTGGTGTAGTGGTCCTTTGTCGGTCATGGTTTGCTTGTTCATCACTTTCTTAAAAAAGTTCATCAGCTTGTTTAAAACCGATGTGGTTTTGTCAATCAGGTCGGCATTGTGCATGTTCATTTGTTTTTGGGGTGATTTATGGGTGTTGACTAAAATTTTGTTGATGCAGCGCTGGTAAACGGCCGGTGCTGTGCTGGTGCATTTTTGCAGTATGGCACTGTTGGTAATAATGGTTTGATAATCTTCAATGCTGTCTATAAAACCAAGTGCCAGCGCCTGATCGGCCGTCATCCAGGTTACGGCGTTAATGAGGCTATTTATGGTGATCTCGTCAAGGCCGGTCTTGTCGGTGTAAATTTGGGCCAGACGGGTTTGCACAGTATTGAGCATTTGCACGTCTTTCAGCAATTCGTCGGCGTTGCCACCGCTGCCGGCCATGGGTTTGTGGATCATGAGCAAGGCATATTTGCTCATGATAATTTTGTGCCCACCCATGGCTACAATTGATGCTGCTGATGCGGCCAGGGCATCAATGTAGGTGGTTACATGGGCGGGATATTTCTTTAACAGATCGTATATGGCAATGGCATCGAAGGCCGAACCGCCTGCCGAGCTGATGTGCAGCTCCACATCTTGCCCTGCTGCCAGTTGCAATTGTTGCTGCAAGTAAGCCGACGACAAGCTGCCGGAGCCAATACCATCCTGATCGGTATCGTAGAGGTAAATTTTGTAAGTGTTCATGGTTGATAGTTGGTGGTTCAAGGGGCGCAGTTGAGCAGATAGTCTTGAACCGGAATTTGAAGAATTTATTGGATGGGCAGAATACAAGTTGAGCAGCAGATGTGAATCCTATTAATTCAGTTTCAATAAAATTTTTAATTTCGAAATTCGAATGTTCAATTTCGAATTTTGAGGAAATGGAGACGGAATTCTTTAATTCTTTAATTTAGTAAATTCCGGTTCAAGATAAGCTTTGATTCTGGTTTCAGATGGGGTTTCTCTGATTGACAATTCAAATATCGGGAAACTTTTTGTTTGTTTTCGTGACACTGTTTTGTCACATAAGCTAATTGGTGAAGGAGTGGTGTTATATGCTGGTTGGCATAGTTCAAAGGTGCGAATAATTATTTACATAGTTCGTGACACTGTTTTGTCACAAGCGTTAAAACTGTTAAGCGCACGCCAAATAGTGCGTTTATCTTTATCGAACTTTATTTCAGCTTCTAACACAGCCTGGTACTTATTCAAATTACGGGTTTGCATTTGAGCCTTAATCCAAAGGTAGATCTCGCGGTACAGGAAAACTTTATCGGTTATAAAGCCGGCTTTATACATTTCCATAAAAGTGCCGTTATCGAACAGGGTGTTGGCTAAGTTGATATTCATTTTGGGGAAGCGAGGTTTTTGGGTGCGAGGAAGAACGGGAGCGGGATTGTAGGTGCGAGGAGCGAGGTTTAAGGTTGCGAGGATCCGAGAAGAGGAATGCGCGGGACTGTAGATATCAATCGGAGCTCATTACTGCAACTGCCGTTCACCCCTGCCACTAAAAGTCTTGTATCTTGTTTCTTATCTCTTGCCTCTACAAATTCACCCTATCCACCGTTTGGGCAAGGATGTTTTGCTGGTTGTTTACGTCTTTCACATCTACGTAAATAGGTGGAAAGTTATTAATGAGCTGGTAAGCCAGGGTATTGGCCATGTCTTTTTGGTCGTTCACGGGCTGACTGTAGTAGCGGTTGGCGTTGCCGCCATCAGTAAAGATGCCACCTATGGCATAACCTCTGCCGGGGTTAGGCATCGAAAAATCTCTGCCCCCATGTGCCACGTTGATAGCACTCACCAGGTTACGCGCCCAGGGGTTGCGCATCGCTTACGACACCACGACCGCCTCGCCCGAACGCAGGTAAGCGTTGGTGTTATCGGTACGGCTGTAGCCGGATAGGAGGGCACCCCGACCGTCGGACACGAACATACCGCCTGTTGCCATGCCCGGCTTTTGCTTAGCGATTTCAGCAATGGATGTAGCGCCTTGAACGGCCATAAAAGCTGCCTGTGCTATACCTAAAGCCTGTCCTATAAATGGTATTCCAGAATAAGCTTTAAGTGATTCTATTATAGATTGTTTAGTACTGATAATGGTGTCAGCAATCGACGTAGCTTTTTTTGCTAAAAATGCGGCCTTGTAAATGGCTGAATCTTTTTTGGTGTTTTTTAAAACAGCATCTATTAATTTATCACCGGCATGAATCTTTGATTGGGTAAGTTTGTTTTCAACGTCGGCTTTCTTCTTGGCATAATCTGATTCTATTTTGGCTGTATCATTACCGACCTTTTGAGCTGCTGTAACAGCTGCTGTATGTTGTGCATCTAATAAATCTTTTTGTAGTTGTAATGCCTTTATATTTTGGCCTCCTTCCTGAGCTTGGTCTATTCCGGTTTGTAGCTTATCCTGTTTTTCTTGCTGATCAGAATTCTGATTTATATCAGCTTGGTCATTACCCTTTTTAGTTTGCAGCCTGGCTTTAATATTTTGGGCACGAGTGATAATTGCATCTTCAGTGCTTTTAGCAAGGACATCGGTTGTAGCGGCTTTGCGGGTCTGGGCATCTAAAATTTCTTTGTCAATAATAGCTGCTTTAGCTAAGTATTCATCTTCTAATTGTTGCAAAGCTAAATCCTTAGCGTTCTTGCCTGCGGCTTTACTGATTTTTAATAATTCAGTTTCATATTCATCCAGCTTTTTGCTGTCCTCATCCCTGAATTTTTTATTGATGGTGGTTAATGCATCGGCTTCTTCTTTTTTGAGTTGCTCAACTGTTTCTTGGTTGTCTTTATATTTTTCTTGAAGTTGTTTGAAATGTTTTTGTGTATCATATATTTCTTTAGCATACCCTTGCAGTAGCTTTTCACTCATGCGGGCCTGTGACGCTATCCGCTCTTGGTTGGCTTCTATAGTAGCATCTGTGATTTGTTTTATTTGCTTAAGATTGGTCTGATGATGCTTGGTGTGTATAATACCATTTTTAGTGACTACTTCCGTTGCTTTTTCCGATACTACTATGCCCGTTTTATAAGCAGTTTCAATAGCATTAAAAGATTTAGAAGCAAATTCTTTAGTTTTATCTATCACATTGCCTATTTTGGTTGTAACATTGCTAATACCTGTTGATAATTGTAGTACACCATCAGCCAGCTTTTTCGGATTAAAGCCATTGGAGAATGCACTTGTAATTACTCCAAAAGCCTTGACCCTATTGTTAAGATTATCAATGAAGCTCTTGAATACTTTTTCGACTGTATCAATCGGGTGAAGGAAAGCATCTACGAATACCCCACCAAATTTGCCAACAGTATTTTTAACGATGTTGATAGTTGTGGTGACCGCAGCCAAGATTTTCTTGAACTTATCGGCTCCTTCAGTTGTGCTGGTAAAGTACTCTACAATAGACTGAAGAACCACAACCAGTAAGCCAAAACCTGTAGTTTTTAAAGCTGCACCAATACCATTGAATCCGGTGCTTACAGCCGAGATGCCACTTTTCATCGCATTGAACCCACCGGATGCATCAGTTAGCATGTCGGAAAACTCTGGCCCAAATTCACCCGCCTTGCTGCCTAATGTGTCCATTGAAGTGCCCAGGAAATTGATTGACTCATTATGGGCATCAAAAACCTCGCGGCTTTTAGCCAGTTTATTTTCCTGCTTTTCAATGGTGTTCGACAGCTCGCCTATTTTAAGATTAAGTGCTTGTAAACCCTTGGTATGATCTCCCTGCTCTTTACTTAATAGTTCATATTGTTCAAGCAAACCATTAAGTACTAACTTGTTTTGGCGCATAGAGCCATCTGTCAGATTTAGTACAGAAACATTTTTATCAAACTGAAGATTAGCGCGTTTCAGCACCTCCTCAATCTTTTGAATGCTAACAGTGCTATCTTTAATGTTTTTGTTGAACTCGCGGAAGATCTTGCCTAACTCACCTTGGCCTCCTGTAAGCGTATTAAGGCTTTTGCCCAATTCACTCACGCGTAAATCCAATTGTCCGGCAATAGCCAATGCCTCTTGTAATTGTTGGTTTGAGTTATTCATTTTTATGTTATATGTGCCATTTGGCATAGTGTATTACTGCACTGTATTTACAGTGCAGTGTGTTATTATTTAACTTTTCTAAATTTTGTGATTTCCTTTTCAGATGTGTCATTGGCTTCTATATAAAACGGGCCACCCTCCTCTACATAGTCAGTAGGAATTTTGTATAGGTCTGAATAATAATCTTTGAACATAGCTTTTTTGTTAGGCTTTATTATAAAGTACAGGGTAGGGAAATATTTGCCGTCAATTTTTTGATCCATTATTTTGTAATCAATATAAGTACCTAAAACTGCACTTTTCATCTTACATAAGCTATCACTACTAATTTGCCATCCGCGACACATAGCATAAGGCTTGTTTGATGAATTTAAGTTAGATTTAATAACTGATTTTTTAGACAAGTCAATGTCCATATCATCAACGTCACTATTATGAATTGGTCTTACCACCTGATACAGTTCTGTATCGTAAGCACCGTATTCAGAGACTTTATTTATGCGCCATTCCTGGGCGTATATTTTATCACCGGGATTAAACTTGTTATACTTAGCATTTAAGTAATATAACGTTAATACTTGTTTGTTGTAAAGAAACAACCCTGCTAATACAATTAAAAAACCTGCTATAATTCCCCAAGTCAAATAATTTCGTTTAATTTTTTTCTGTGGTGTAAGGTTATTGTGGCTGTCCATTTTTAAAATTGATTACTATTGTTTGTGTGAATAAAATTGCTAGCGAGCAGTAAGCCTAATGCCATAAAAAATATAGTTGTAAAAGATCACGAGCGGCACGCTCACGCCAGTCAAAGGGGAAGCTAGCTTATAGCAAGGTGACTACTCTTCAGCTTAGAGGTTCTTTTTTTAATAGATTTTACCGTATCTTTTTCAGTTAATATTGGCTGCATAGATCTAACTCGTTTAAAAAGAGGAGCTTCTTCTAACCTCGCCTCATGTGCATCAATGTAAAAATAATCATCTGCATAGGTACGATTATTAGGTAATTTAATTTCATTAGCATCATCTATAGATGCAACTGTTTTGTTAATTGTGATTGCGTACCAATAATCCTTATGACCGCTACCGTCAGCATAATATATAGCAGATATACTGTCACTTTTTAAATATGTGCCTAAGCACGTTGTCTTGTATTTAAACATTGAATCCTGACCTATATTTGTTTCTGAACGGATCATTTCAGAAAGCTGAAATATGGACGTATCGAGTTGAGAAATAAATTTTAATTTTTGCCACTCTGGAATATCCATCTGCTTTATGTCATCAGCATTAAAAGGTCTGATTCGTCTCCATAACCAAATAGGACTGTATAGATTAGTTTTTTGGTGAAGCTTTGAGCTATCAGCGTAAATTTTGTCCCCTACTTTCAATTTACCCCATGTTAATTTTAGATTATTACATGTTGACCATTGCATTACTATAAAAGTAAAGAGAAATACAAGCAATATAAAACCAGTAAATCCCTTATTTCTTCTAAAGCTCATTGAATAATAGATATAAAATTTTCAAAATCATCTCTTGGATTTTAGACGCGATCGCATTCAATATACCACTTATGTTAATTGCTAATAATATTGGTAAATATAAAGTCCATTTTCCAAACTTCCAATACTGTGGAAAAATAATCCTCAAAAAAAGTTAAGGGTTTCTATTAAATTCTCTAATTGTTGTTTGGGTTAAACCACGCTCCAATAACTCCCGCGCCTTTCTACCCCAACTTCACTAATTCTACCTTGGTGGGTTGCCCTTTGCGCCAACTGTCTATTTTGTTAATGTAGTAGTAAGCGCCGTCCTGTTGCAGGTAAATGGGGATGAGCAGGTCAAGTTCTAAAACATCGCGGGGGGTGAGCATAAACCAGCGCACTACCTTTTTGGTTTGTTTGAGGATGCGTTCGAGTTCAGGGTAGTATTGCTGGCGTAAGTTTTCGAACAATAAACTATGCTGGGCACCACTTTTATGAAAGTATGGTGTGCAAATAGCATAGTTGTTAATTTGAGACTGGCCGGAGCCGTCGGTAAATTTGATGCTTCGATTATTTTGCAGCAGGCTAACCATATCGTGTATTAGTAACCTGGGTTGTGTGCTTATGCTAAAATCAGTGGCGTTGCCATCTGTAGTGATATCAACCTTTTTTATTTGCGCAATGCTGCCGCCAATATATGGCCTGTTAAGCGTAGGTGCAAAAATGCTTTCAAACAAAGTTCCGTTGGCCGGTAAGGTTTTGTCGGCTACGTTTATTTGTCCGTTGGCCATATCTTTAGGTAATACGTTATCATCTTCCTTGTATTTCAGATAGTTAATTTGCGCATAACCACCTAATTGAAACGTAACAGTTTTGCCCTGGTTAAGGCAACGCGTGGTCCAGTCTTTGGCCATCGGTATGTTATTTACAATATCCCGAAAAGAAGATAGTGTGATCATACGACGGCCGCTATCGGTTTGGCAAATAATGCCGAAGCGTTGCAGGGTATCTTTAAGCAGGTCTTTCTGACTAATGTCGGGTAAAATACGTTCACATTGCACCTGCTGACCAAGTAAAACATTTCCTTGCTTTTCGGTAACTGTTAGTGTGGCGCCTGCATATATTTGAAAGTATACATTCTTTTTTAAATTCTGGTCAATATCGTAACACACTTTAATTACCTGCCCAACCAGCAGGTTATGCGAGGTGCTTATTTTTTGATTACTATATGTTTTACTGAACTTGCCATTTATCCTTTCAATATCGTCGGAAGCATAACGGTTACTCACCAGTACATTGGTTTGCCCGGTTCGGGGGTCATAGGCTTTAATAGATATGTTAACCGCACCGTCGGTTTTATCTGAATAAAAGTATAAGGTAAAGTCAACAATAACATCAACTTCCATATCGGTCCGGGCCGTGTAATAACTCGATCCCGCATTATAGTTACTCGAACTGCCTTTTACAAGCTGATAAAATTTTAAGTCTTCATTGGCGCCGTTTTTTTTGTACTCGTAACCCTGGTTACTTGTACTTTGTGCCGTAACAGAGAAGCCACTGCTACTGGCGTCGTAGCTAATGCCGTGCTCAAAATTATCGTTAGCAAACTGAATAATCAGTTTATTATACAGGTCTTGTTTTAATAAAAAGCTTTCGGGATTAATGGTATAGCCGGTGGGCTGTAACATAAGGCCGATAGCGGTTTTTAAAAAAAATCCAGGTCGCAGGTACCTGATATCAATCTCAGGAGTTCCGCCAAAATCTTCGGGTATACGGCCATAATCAACTACCGGCCAAATCCAGCCCTCGGTTCTGAACTGGGAACTAACTACGTTATCCAGCGTCCAGGTGTGGTCATAATTGCGCCAGGCAGCATTATAAAAAGGGATGGCGCTATCGCCTGCATCGTAAATTTTACCATCAATAGATTCAAAAAAATCTACATTGCCCGATAGTACGGTTATGCTGGCTGTATCTTGCTCTACGGTGTTAAGTTCTGCAATGCCATAAGGGATGATCTCCATACCGTCCTGCACCAGTTTAGCCGTGTATTGCTGATAGGGTTCAAGGCTGGTGAACGCCACCTCATCAGGAAAGCCTAATATTTGCCGGTTGCGCTGCGTGAGGGGCAGCTTAAACTGGTTGCTGGTATTGCCCTGCTGGTTCTTTACCTCGGCCAGGTTATTAATCTGGAAGGTAAGCGCTATGGGGCTGTCGTCGGTTAAATCGACCAGGGTATCGTTGAGGAAGAGTTGAAGCATGTTTATGGTTACGGGTTTTGAGGTGCGAGGAGCGGGAAGTTGGTTGCGGGGTTTTTGGTTGCGAGGTGCGAGGAAGTTGATTGCGACTTAATTGGTTGCTAGGTGCGGGGGAAGTCAGTTACAGGGATCAGGTATTGAGTTACTGATAGTCTTCCCGCAACCTTAAACCTCGTACCTCGCAACCAAAACCTCACCGCCCCTTACTGCGTTTGGATATTCAAGCCCGGCAGGTTAAAGGTAATGCTGAAGGGGGCCTGGCCGTTGCGGGTTTCGTACTCGGCAAAGGTGGCGGTGTTGAGCACTACGGTTTGCCATTTTACAGGATTGTTGCTCACCAGCATTTGTACTTTGGGTGAGTATTTGATGGATTGCAGCCCCTTAATATCTGCTACCGAAAGATCTTCGGCCATAACTTTCATTTTAACGCCGGCGCTTTTGCTAATTACGTCTTCCATGGCATCCTGGTTGGCCCAATCAAGAATGTGATTTTTAACGATCACGGCGTTCTGTACGTCGAGCGTGACTTCCTGGTTATGTACAAAGCGATAATAGTTCCACGAGCCTGTGAGGCCTATCCAGCGCAGGTAAACAGACTGGTCGTTGCCGGCACTATCTACCCGTATGGTTTGTGTTTGGGTAATAGTGCGTATGGTATTCCCGGAATCGGCATATTTAAGTTCAAGGTTGAAGTAATGTACGCGGCTGCTAAAGGCGGTATTAATACGAAGGCGGTTCTGGCCAATGTGCCGGGCGATGCTTTGGGTAATGGGCTGGTTAGTAATCGGCTGCCGGAAGATCACCAGTTTGCTATTATCCTGGTTGAGCAAAAATGAGTTGTCTTCGTTAAGCAGGTAGGTTGTTTCCACGCTATCGGGTAAAGGGCGGCGGTTAATATCCAGCGGAGTAATTTCGCAATATACATTCAGGCCGGCCAGGTCTTCGCTATAAATAAATCCAACATCAAACGGGTAGCCTGCGCTGTAGGCTGGTTCGGCAAAGTCGGTAACCCAACGGGCGCGCTTACTGGCACCGTCCACAGTTTTGAAAGGCACAAAGGCCGCCATGTTGCCGCCATGCTCATCGCCCAACTGGCGGGCAGCATACAGCACGTAATAGGGTTTAGGTATGTTGATGTAAATAGGTGCGGTGTCGTTCCCATCGGTATTTTGCCAAACTTCGGCATAACTGATGGTGTAGCTGGCGCTCAGGTTGTCGTCGCGGAAGTTTACCTGGGTGTTGTCGCTATCATCTTTTGCCCTGAGCAGGCTTTGTAAAAAGCTGGAGATATCGGCTTTAATGATTCCGCTGTTGTTAGGCCTGTGGGTAGCCTTAATGGTTTGCTGCTGCCCCGTAAGCTTATCCTGGTAAGTAATTTGGGTGCTTATATAGTAGTAAGGTCGTAGCTTATTAATGTTAATAAAACCTCCGTTTGCCTGGCCCGCTATGTAAGGTGCGTCAATAGTAATAGCACTGCTATTTAGGCTGACACTTATAATTTTAAAAACGCCATTGTACACTCCGGCATTAATGTACACCAGGTCATCTGTAGCTACGGTAGCTATGCCGTTGCTCAATGCGCCGTTAATTACAAATGTTGCCTTTTGCCCGGCACCGGCATCAATGTTAGAAACACCAAAATCGCGCCGTTGGTAAGTAAAAACTACTGGGTTGAATGCAGCGCTCCAACGGCCAATGTTGCCGCTGCCCAGGTCGACTGTTGGGTCGGCCACAAGTAAGCCTGATACCGTGGGTAAAGTAAATGTTTGATTTGCCGGGCAGCCGCTTGCGTCTCTGATATAAGCTGTATAGCCTCCACCGCTTAAGTTGGTAAAGGTGGGCGACAGTTGGTAGGCACCCTCATTAAGTTTGTATTCAATTGGCCCCGAACTGGCTGTTGCATGAACAGTTACCTGCCCATCTTTACTGCCGGTATTGCTCTCCTTTTTGTCGATAGTAATATTGCTAATGGCAGCATCACAAATGCCCGGTGGTACGTAAGTGCCGTTGTTTTCAATAACATTGCCAACCAGGCGAACATCAAAAGTGTAAGTGCCATCAGCGGTAGATTCATAAATCAATCTATCTTCATAAAGGGTTTGAGTAAGGCCTATCAAGGTTGCTGTTAGTACTTGGCCAGGTTCGCCATTTTCATATTCCTGGTAATCTACAGTATCATAAGTCCCGATTGCTCTGGCACCTGTTTCATCGGTTAATTCAATATATATTTTGGCAAACCTGCGGTAGCCCGATGCTGTTGACCGGTTTAAATCGTCAATACTGTTTATGAAATTGCTTTCACTAAATGTAGTTGGCAAATTAGGCTCAACGGTTGGTTTTTCTGTCCGGTAACGGTATTTTATTTCAGCATATTTAGCCATAGGGTAGGGGGGAGGTAAGGGGTTTTTAAAGTGATTTTAATTATAGTTTTCGAACCCCATGTTTTGCAGTGTAATTGTTAAGCCAACACCAGTTGTGTTCACATCATACTTGTTGTAAACCGGCAAGCATTTGGCTTTGCTGCCTGCAGTTATTTTGAAGATCCGTGCGGGTTCAGCAGCCGTATAACGCGAGGCTTTTACCAGGAACTCGTTGGCTAAATACAGGGCCTTGCTAACGTGAGTTTCGTTATTGGCAGTGTATTGATCAAAGTTGGTTTTAAATAAAAATTCGAGATAAACTGTGAAGGTGTTATGGACCGATCCATTGATAGCCGGCAGTAATTCTATGGCTTGCAGTGGATACATAAATACACACGGAAAAGCTTCATCATCTGCCAATAGATTTAATTCATTAGCTGTACCGTAAATGAATCCGGGTGTGCCCGATAGTTTTTGAGTGATGTTATAAATGTGATTGCGGATAGGCATATAATTGATAAGTGAATTGGTGATGGTTGGGTTTTTGAATGAAAGATTGCATATTACTTTTAGTTATATCAAGCCGAAGTTGCCATGTCTATTAGAATTTCGTTGGAATAAACAATGTAAGCAAATGACCTTAATAAAGACTTTAGTATTTTTACATATAGCAGAGATTTTGAGTTAAGTATAGTATTTAGCTAAAGTAACTTTAGATAGCTTGAATACTTATTTTTGCGCCTGTAATAATTCGGCATAACGCTTTTGAAAAGCCGACTCCGTTTTGTTTAGCAGTAACTTGGTGAGCACCCTATTGTATGGTAAGTTTAGAATAATCTGCCATTTGGTTACATCGCCTCCGGCCAATGCGTTCACCGTATTAATGTACCTAAACGGTTCAAAATCTTTAATGCCCGCCCGCTGTTCCAACGCTGAAACAGGCGATGCCAGAAGCCGGTTTTCGGCTTCAATAAGTTTGGATAGTTCAAAAAAAAATAGCGTGCAATAGGCAATACGTCAGTAACCGGCAAGCGTTCTACCTCACTTGTAAATTCAGCAGCTAACTCTTCATCGTACGGCTTTTCGGTTACCTTGCTATAAAAATAATGTGCCAAAACCTGGCTACAGGTTTGCAATGAAGGGTTAAAATTTTGCTGCCAGTTTTCGTCGCCATGTAAGGCAATATGCTTGCTGATCTCCTCGGCAATAATATCTCTCGAAGCCATAAAAGCACCAGCCGGTTCAACCGATAAATTTTTCATCACTTTTACTTTTTGAAGCTTTCCGTCAATTGCAAATATTACGGTTTGAGGGATAGCTTCACTGTTGTAAAGTTCTTTAATTTCATGAGCCAGCATCAATACCTGTTGGTTAAAAACCTGCAGCTCGCTAAAGCTTTTTACCTGCTGCAATTCCTGCAACGGCACCCCCGAAAGTATTTGAATAGCCTGCAGATCGTCCAGCTTTTCGGCCGCCTGCATGGCCATTAATTGTCCCAGTTGAAGCTCGTGCAAAGTGGTGGGAATGCTAACGTTTAATTTACCGGTTAAGGTTTGAAGTGTTTTTTGAATCATCGGGTTGGGTTCATTAGTTCAATTGTTCATTGGTGAACGTCGGGTCAGAATTTTAAGTCCTCCTTTCCGGGGAGGGTTTGGTAAGGCTCTTCTTTGTCATCTCCCGGCTTCGGGTGAAAGCGGGGGCTGCAGGTGATGGCCTGTTTGTTTTTAGAGATGAGCGGAAAGCTGGCAAAAAAGCGGGCCGGGTGTATGGCCTGTGCAGATGAAGCTTTTTTTTGCCTTGTCTTTTTGGATAATTTTGTGACTAAGACAAAAGTATCTGGCCACTGCGGCCAAGAGCAGACGAAGTAAGTTTATCAGCACTAACTAAAGTTAATTACTCACTTACTTTTCTACACAAAAATACCCCGCTCCCCGCAACAAAAATCCCCGCAACTTTTCCCTCTACATCATCCCCATTCCCTCATCGCCCCAAACCGCTTGAGGTTTCCAGGGCAGGCGCGAACGGGTTTGGCCGGTGCTGCTTATCTGCAGTTTGTTGAGGGCCACGTAGCGCAGTGGATCTATGAGGTGGTTCCAACTGTCGGTAGGTACGTTGAGCGGATTGCCCGATGGATCTACCTTCCATTGGTAGCGGTCGAGCTCTTTGCGCAAATTGGTGCTGCGGCGTGTTACGTTAATGCGGTAGCGGCGTAAAATGTCTATCGATAGTTTAATGCTGTCGTTTCCTTTCCTGGCCGGTACTATGTTCCAGCCCAGTCGCCGCAGTTCTTCTATCGATTTAGGTTCGGCACTGTCGGCCACCATTTCGGTGTTCTTGCTCATACCCATGGCTGCCATGCGCATGTGGAGGTCGGTGTTGGTGAGCTGGGTTTCGTACAGTAGCTCGTTCACCCATAGTTCACCGTTTTGCAAGTAGACCTCTAGCAGGCCTGTTTCATCATTACTGAAGCCAAAATCGAGCCCGTAGGCAATGCGTTTGGCTTGATGCGGGATTTCTTCGCACAGTAACCAGTTGCTGAGCACCACGCCCCTTATTTTGCCGGTTAAGCCACGGGCGTATACCTTCCATTGCTCTTCGTCCTCATGACGTACCTTCTCTATTTTTTCGCGAATGGCATCCTCCAAAAAAGGGTTATGCCGGTGGTCGGAGATCAGCAGTTGTACACCCTCGTGGCCTATCAGTTTGTCGTGCACCCAAAATGATGCGTTGGGGTTATAGTCTATAAAAATTCGCTTGCGGGTACGTAAGGCCAGTTCCGTGTAAATGGCATAGGTAATACCGTTGGCTTCGTTCACAAAAAGGTAATCGCGCTTACCGCTTTTGGCATCCTGGGCATCGTCGTAACTTTTAAATTCGAGCAAAGATCCGTTATGAAACTCATAAATGCGGTCCGACTTGTTAAACGACCTGATCATGCTTTGCAATGCTACCGAACTGCTTACAATGCTTTGTGCATCGCGCATGGCCCCTGCTTTAAGGTTGGGTATATCCTGACTTACCACCGTAATTACCACTTTAGGCTGCTGGCAAGCCAGTGTAAACAGCACCTGCTCTATAGCATAGGTTTTTCCCGAACTGGTGCCGCCCTGGTTAACCACCACCTGCGCTGTAGCATTGTAATTGTGTTTAAAGAGTACAGAGGTTTGCATGTTCTTCGGGTATCAAGTAGCTGATTTGGTATCAAGTAGCAAGTGTTTTAGTATCAAGAAAAAGGTTTGTATGGCAACTAAGGTCTTGCTACTTGCTACTAAATACTTGCTACCTTAAAGAGCCACTTCCTGTTCACAGGTGGCGGGGGTGGGTCCTGTTTCCAGGATTTCTATTTTGATGCTTACATCGCTTGCAGGTGCCTCACCGGTTGGTTTTTCCAGCCAGCCTAAACTTTTTAGGGCAAAGATGGCCCCGGTAGCGGGTTGCTGGTGCAGCATTTTTTCGTATTCGGTTTCAATTTGCAGCCGGGCACGTTTGAGTATAGAAGCGAAGCGGCCGTTTTTTTCGTAAGCTTCAAAGGCTTGTAAGCTATCGAAGCCCAGGTGCAGGGCCATGCCGCTTAATGTAGGTGGCTGCGGCTCACGGTCCCAAATTTTTTGATCACGCATTTCGGGCGGACTTTTAGCCGTAGGTTTAAAGGGGAGGCATTCGGTATGATGCTCGCCTTCTATCCACTTAAAGTAGTTGGCTATGCAATGGTTGATGTGTTCAACCTTGGTAAATAAAGTGTACTTGTTCTTCATTATGATAAGAGTGCCGGTTGGCATAAGGAGAATGTAAAAGTAGGCAAAATAATTGAGAAATGCAAATATTATTAGCAATTTGTTTAAAGGGTTTTTGCTGGTTTACTGAAAATAGTGATAGTCATATTATCTATTTAATTATCAATTCCGCATCTTTGCAGCACTATGAGACCCGGAGATAAAGTAATTTGCATTAACGATAAAATAGACGCCGATAAAGCCGAAGAAATACGCCGCGACTTTGAAATCTGGATTACTAAAGATCAGGAGTATACCCTTCGCGAGATCCTTGATAATAACGGTATTGTAACCGGTGTTTTATTGGAAGAGGTTCATAACTTCCCTAAGTTTTTCAACCTTATTAACCGCTACCAGGAACCGGCCTTTGCTATCTGGCGTTTCCGTAAGCTGAACTACGCCACCGCGCAGCAAGCTGAGGAGCATACCGAAGAACTCGTTGAAGTAGGCCGCCCCGCTAAAGAAGAGGAAGGCCAGTTTTAATTTCGGTTGCGAGGATTGAGGTGCGAGGATAGGGGAAGATAGAAAATTTAGTCTAAAATATTGCTTGAAAAAACTTGTTGTCATCTCAAACGATAGTGAGAGATCTTTTGGAATTGACAAGTTGTACACTTATCGCCCTCGAAAAGATTTCTCGTTATCACTCGAAATGACAGGATTAATTTAGCACTGTAACATAAACCAACAAATAACTTTTCCTCACAGACCACAGACATGATCATTCGCCAAGCTACTTTACAAGATATAAACCCTATAATGCAACTCATTGCAGAGGTATTGCCTATAATGCAGGCTACCGGCAATTTGCAGTGGGATGATACCTATCCTAATGCAGCAGTTTATACCAGCGATGTAGAGGCAGGGCAACTTTGGGTTGCCGATGTGGACGGTATGGTGGCCGGTGTTATAGCAGTTATTGTGAATGAGCAGGAGCCTGAATACGCGCAGGTGCAGGGTTGGGATATCACCGAACCTTGTATAGTGGCGCACCGTTTAGCGGTTAGTCCGCATATGCAGGGGAAGGGCATTGCCGCCCAGCTGTTGAAACAATGCGAGGTGGTAGCCATAGAAAACAGCATCAACTTAGTGCGGTTAGATACCAATACAGTTAACCGGCCAATGCAAAACCTTTTCCTGAAACTGGGTTATAACCTGGGTGGTGAAATTACCTTGAACAAACGTCCCGGCCTAACCTTCATGGCTTTCGAAAAACGGCTGGATCTCCAAAACGCTTAATCAACTTTAGTTTAGTGTAATATGCATATCAAATGCTTCATGCGTTATCTCACTATTTATGATAGTAATGCTATATGGCATAGTTGATTGCTAAAAGCTGAGATCGTAAGCATAGGTCTCGTTTTCAATCAGCTGGGTTAAAATAGATTTTAGTAACGCCTCCCTAACCCATTGCTGCTCGGCAGGGGTGGCGTCGTTATTATACCAATTTAAAGGAGCACTAATAGTGATGCGGGTGGTGTACAGATATTTCTTTTTAGGGTGCATGCGCGTGCCTTCATAACTGTTCAGGTTTTCGGCTTTAATGAGTTTGGTTAAATGGCTTACCGGTATGTTGAGTTGCAGGCATTCGTCCAGAGTGTTTTTGTAGTCTTGCTTATCCTCCAGCCACAGTGTGAGCGTTTGTCCGTTCAGTTCATGGTCGGCAATGGCAATGCGGCTGTAGGTGTAATCAACCGATATAATCAGCCACCACAATTCGTTACGGGTTTTTTGGTTCATTTTTATCATGGGAGTATTTTGTTACGTTGTTAGGTAATAGATAGGGGAGGCGGAGTAGTTGGTTATTGTCTCCTGTCAGTCTGAGCTTGTTGAAGACTTGTATGCCTTGCTAAGTCTTCAACAGGCTCAGACTGACAATCACAGAAAGAGGTCATAGACAGCTTGCATAATTATTTAAAAGCAGGCTGCCAGCCGGGCAAGTATTGCTGAATGGCTGCTATTTCCTGCTCATATTTTTGGCAGGCTGCTTTATATCCGCGGTAGCGCAACTTTACCCTGCGGCTGGCTGGTACATTTAAGTTGGCAGTAGCCCGGGTGTTGCCATCAGTGTTTTGGAGAGCAGAGTATACGAGGCGCATGGTATGAGATGTAGTGTTGTAATTATAGGTTCTTGTAAATGGTTGTTATAAGATAGACTCGTGATAATTGATGTTTATCTTTATTTAAATACATACAAATTTGTAAAATTCAATTTTTTTGTATTTCTTTGAGTTATTACAGAACAAATATAAAGAAATTTCTGTATTATTGTCAAGAAAAAGTTATCCACAAAATTAAAATCTATGGAAAGTATTAATAAGGTTGGCAAAATAAAGACTATAAGACCCGAAACATTAGAGTTTATAATTATATATAACCAATTGAAGGGTAAAGCTTTTAGCGGTAATGCAGAACTGGCCGAAGCATTAGGTTTTAATTCGCCAAGTTCCATTACAGAAATAATAAAGAGCCGCCAAAATATTGATACAGAAAAACTGCGTATTTTTAAAGAAAAATATCAGTCTTTTCTTAATGGTACTGCTGCTTTACCTGCGCCGGCTGCACCCAAGCCATATTTAGGCATCCCTATGTATGAGGTAATTGCCACTGCTTCGGGAGTGGAGGTGTATAATGATATTAACGATACGCAGCCCGTGGGTCACATGTATTTCCCTGGAATTGAGGACTGCGATTTTGCCTTACCTGTTTGGGGGCACTCTATGTACCCTTATCTTGAAAACGGTTGCTGGGTAGCGTTGAAAGTTATTCATGATAAAAAGATATTACCGGGTGAGGTGTATTATATAGAATGGGGCGATTACCGCATGTACAAGCGCTTATTGTCCACCGAAAAGGATGACGAAGTAATTGCGCATTCCGATAATGTTACTGAAATGATTGCCGGCCGTTTAAAGTATTCACCTTTTGTGATCAAAAAATCGGAAATTAAAAAGCTTTGCCTGGTGAAGGATATCCACAAAAAGCACAACCATTAAATCTATATTTGGGCTATGCAAGCAAATGACGCCCCAGTAGAAATTTTAAGCAGCCGTACCAAACTGGCAGGACTGATTGTTATAGCACTCTTGTTTTTATCGGGAGGATTATGGTTAGCCCTTAAACCGGATGTTGCCGTAAGCACGTTGTTCAGCAGTGCTGCAATTATACGTATGGTAGGCATAATAACAGCCGTATGTGCCGGATTGGCCTGCGCCTTTATGCTTAAACAATTGGGCAATAAAAAACCTTTAGTTGTTATTTCGGCTGAGGGTATAACCGATCGTTCCAGCGTGACCAGTGTAGGGCTTATACCCTGGGAAGATATTATTGATATTAGGGAAACTACAGTAATGAACCAAAAGTTTGTCACTATTGATGTGAGGAACCCCGAACACTATATAGGGCTGCAAAGCAGCGCATTTAAACGTAAGATTATGCAGTTGAATTACGATCAGTATAATTCACTGATCAGCATATCGGCCAATGCACTGGAGTGCAAACATTTTCAGTTACGGCATTTGCTGCAAAGCGAATTTAAAAACTATCAGGCCCGTAAAAGTCAGACCCGATAGTCTTTCATTATAATTCTTACTTGTTGCAGTCGGTTGGTTTCAACTCAATAGAAAAAGGAGCGGTCATATCTGTAGACTCGCGGCCTGTAGTAGCATCGGCTTTCAATGGTTTTTGATACAAACCGGTATGGTCTAACTTGAAAGATACCAATATGGAATCGGTCATACCTTCCTGCATAAAGGTCCAGGTAGCTTGTATGGTTTTATCGGCGCGCATGTTGCCCACAAGAGTACCTTTGCGGCTGTCTTTCTCAAAAATAGAGCTCACCATTTTACCGCTTACTTTATTGTCTTGAATGTGCAACTGTACGTAAAGGGTATCTTTCAATTTATTTCCGCTCACACTAAGGTAGCAGCCATCTTGCGTACGTTTAGAAACCTTTCCTTTTTTTACCTTGACATTGGTGGTATCGGCCGCGGTGCCCGATTGTGATGAGCTGTTGCAGGCAGCTAATAAACTTAAAGCTGCAATTGATAATGCCATGCGCTTATAGGCCGTTTGTATAGTTTTCATGATGAAGTTTTAGCGTTGAATCTTAATTTGTAACTACTTAACCCGGTAACATCCTTTTTGTTGTTAAGATAAATAATATGATATTACAAATGAAAATACGTAGGAAACTATATTGGTGATACAGTAGGAGAGGTGAAAATTATCCGGCTTCCGCCAAAATGAATGTTGGAGATTAGCGTATGAAATTTGAAAATAGTTTTTTCTACAGAAAGCTAATGCAAAAGACTAAAAAGTAAGAAGAGAATGTACCAATGAACCTAAGAAATGCAGACGGAGTTTGCTTATGTTGCAATCAATCCTATTTTGTTATACAGGGTAGATATAAATATTTGATTACTCTTTACTTTTATCGAACGAACGGATCATGCTGGCCAATACACTGATGTTAAAAGGTTTTTCCAGGAAACCATCGGCACCGCTTTTTTCGGCTAACTGCTCCAGGTTAGGCATTGTAGAAACCAACAGTACGGTAATATGCTGCAAATCGGGGTTGGTTTTGATGTATTTGCACCATTCACTGCCGCGTTTGCCGGGTAATAACTCATCCATTAAAACAATGTCGGGTTTAATTTCCAAAAAACGCTCGGCAATGCTGCCATCTTCAGATGGAATTACCTCGTAGCCATCATCTTTAAGTATGATATCCATGATCTCGCTGATGTCCGGATTATCTTCTATTACTACAATTCGCACCTGTTGTATTATTAATTAAATATATTTAATGTAACACAAATATAGCCATAATTTTGAAAGCTATAGCATTACACGCTTATGTTAGAATTGGTTTAAAAAAAAACCGCAGCTGCTTTTGCAACTGCGGTTTGTATTAGTGAGCCTTTGAAATTTACAATAACCTTGTCATTTCGAGTGTTAAGCAGAAATCTTTTGAAAGCAATATGTAGCCACATGCTGATGCAATTATCCGAAAAGATTTCTCACTGCCGTTCGAGATGACAAATTATCATTGCAAACCTTAATTTCTAAACCCAAACTTACTTGGTTTCAGCTTTCTTTTTTGAGAAGTCACCTGCCTTAATGATGCTGATCTTGCTTGTATCGTAATACTTTTTAGCCGCAGTATTAATTTGGGCGGTAGTTAACTTGCTAATAGCATCGTCCATTTTTTGCCAAAAGGCAATGTTTTCGCCGTAATAGCTGTAAGCGTTTAATGTGCTGTTGAATACATTATCCTGGGCTAAGCTTACACTGCGCGATTGCAGGTAACCTTTTTTAGCTTCGGCTACTTCTGTATCTGTAAAGCCATCCTTAACCACTTTCTCAATTTCCTCTTTGAAGGCAACATCCAGTTTGGATACGTTTTCGGGTGCGTAAATAGCATAAAACTGGGTAAGGCCTGTGTTTTGATCAAAGTAACCGGCATTAATACCCGAACCTACACCGTAGCTAATCCCCTCTTTTTGACGGATACGCGAAGCCAGGCGTGAGTTAAGAAAACCACCGCCAATAATGTAATCGGCCATCAGCATAGCCGGGTAATCGGCATCTTTCATGCTTAATTTAAGCGGCTGCAGGCCAATGAAAAAAGCGTTGGCTTTATCGGGGGTTTCAATGTTTTTGTTTATAGCAGGCACATCCTTGGTTTTAGGGATTAAGCGGGCAAATGTTTGCGGACTTTTCCAGCTACCGTACTCCTCATTAATGAGGCTTTTGGCTTGTGCGGCATCAAAGTCACCTGTAATAGTTATGAATGCGTTTGAAGCACCATAAAAATCTTTATAGAAACTTTTCACATCGCTTTCGCTTACGGCTTTGGTCATGGCTATGTTTTCATCAATGGTTGAAACATAACGCGGGTCGCCTTTAGGGTAAGCATTTAAGTAGCGTTGCAGCTCATTAATAGCAATACTTTGCGGCTCGCTGCGGCCCTGCTCAATGCCGGCAATGCTTTGTTGTTTTAGTTTCTCCAATTCATCAGCCGGGAAAGTAGCCTCTTTAAGTATTTCATTAACCAGTTTAAATACTGGTGTAAAGTTAGTTTTATCGGTAGTTATACTAACCGACAAACTGTTAGCGCCACCGCCAAATCCTACACGAGCTTTTAATCTATCCAGTTCGTCTTGTATTTGCTGACGGGTTTTGTTTTTGGTACCCTTGTTGAGCATGGATGCGGTAAATGATGCAATAGTGCCTTTGTTTTGTAAGGATGCTTCATTACCAAAATAAAATAGCATGCTGGCCACTACAGCTTCGCCGCGGGTTTGCTTGGTTAACATGTTTAACGTAACGCCACCCACTTTAGTGGTAACCAAACGTTTTTGAATGTTAGCCGGTGATGCATCAAATGCCTCGCCCTGTGCAATAGTTTGCGAACCGGTGTAGCCTTTCAACATCTTAGCCAAATCTGGCGTTGCAGGTACCTCCGTACGGTCGGGTTTTTCGGTTGGTACAAAAATGCCCATCGTACGGTTCGATGGCTTAAAGTATTTATCTGCCACACGAACCACATCGCCCGGGGTAACGTTCTTCAACTGATCGCGTTGGTAAAATAATAAGCGCCAATCGCCCTGTGCAATATACTCGCTCAGGTTTAAGCCTACGTTTTCAGATGAGTTTAAGCCCAGGTCAATATTTTTTAATTGCTTGTTGCGTATACGCTCAACTTCTTGTGCTGTAGGTTTCTCGGCCGAAAACGTTTCTACCGTATTGAGTAAAATATCTTTGGCTTCATCCAGGTTTTTGTCTTTAGGTACTTCTACTTCAAACATGGCCACACCGGGGTCTGCTGTTTCGTAATCGTAACCACCTACATCGGTAGCCTTTTTGGTTTCCACCAATTTTTTATACAAGCGGCCCGATGGCTGATCTGTTAACAATTCAATTAAAACGTTAAGCGGCTGTGTATCGGGGTGCGGGCCCGATGGTACGTGGTACCCGGTAATAATATCCTGTATATCGCCCACGCGGCGCAGGGTTACCAAGCGCTCACCGTCTTGAGTTGGCTCAACGGTATAAACCGGAGGCAAAACACGGGTAGGCTTAGGGATGGCACCAAATTTTTGGTTAATGGTGGCCAAAACTTTAACCGGGTCAAATTTACCCGATACCGTTAACACCGAATTATCGGGCTGGTAATATTTGTGGTAAAATGCCTGTAAACGATCTATAGGTACTTTTTCTACATCGGCACGGTTACCTATGGTTGATTTTCCGTAATTGTGCCATAAAAACATAGTTGATAAAACACGCTCGTTCAGTACCCGGCTTGGGCTGTTTTCGCCCGATTCCATTTCGTTGCGTACCACGCTGAACTCTTTATCGAGTTCGGTTTTGGCAATATAAGAGTTCACCATACGATCCGCCTCCAGGTCTAACGCCCAGTTCAGGTTTTCGTCGGTTGCCGAAAAAGTTTCAAAATAGTTGGTACGGTCTAACCAGGTGGTACCGTTAGGGCGGGCACCATGCGAAGTTAATTCCTGCGGAATGTTAGGGTGTTTGGGCGTGCCTTTAAAAACCATATGTTCCAGTAAGTGGGCCATGCCGGTTTCGCCGTAGTTTTCAAACTTAGAGCCTACCAGGTAAGTAATATTCACGGTAGCAGTTTGCTTGGTTTGATCTGGAAACAGCAACACACGGAGGCCGTTAGCCAGTTTATATTCGGTTATTCCCTCTACCGAGGTTACCTTAACCGGGGCAGGTAAGGTTTTAGCAGCCGTTTTTTTTGCCGGAGCTTTTTGTGCCATAACGGGCATAGCACAAACCGCCGACAATGCGCAAGCCAGCATTGTTTTTTTGATAGTTACCATATTAATTAGCGATAATGATTTTGCACCTAATATAGTTGAAAAATAATATAAACTAAGTGTTAAGTTACCTGCATTTTATATAAAATTGTCGTCTGTAATATCTTGAGTAACTATCCAATTTGTCAGGCATTTCATCCAATTGAAACTAATCTTTTGTTCGATAAACGAATACTTTAGGGTACGCTGGTTTTGTTATTAAGCTATAGTAGCTCGCGCTTTAGGAGCTAATATGCATTCGAAAGTTTAGTTAATACTTATGGGCGCAATAAAATATAACGAAAATTAAATTAAATTTTGGCGAAATTGAATAGGTAATTTAGTGCCTTGTGTTATCATTTATAGGGTTTTTGGCTATAATTTTTATTATTCGGGTGATGTTTGAGTGATAATTAAAAATTATTTTTTTTCTGCAAGTAAATATTCAACAAATACAGAATTTTTTATGTTAATTGCGTTGTTAAGCAACCATGCTTGAATAATGATAATTTAAAAATTGATGAACATTTTTGTAGGAAGCCTTCCTTATCGCTTAGAGGAAGCAGATTTAAAAGAACTCTTTGAAGCATACGGAGAGGTAAGCTCAGTGAAATTAATCTCTGACAGAGAAACCGGTAGAAGTAAAGGTTTTGGCTTTGTTGAAATGCCTGATGATGAAGCAGCTCAAAAAGCTATTTCTGGCCTTAATGGCGCTGAAGTTAGTGGCAGAAGCATTGCTGTAAGCCAAGCGGAAGAAAGAAAACCTAGCAGCGGTGGTGATCGTCGTGGCGGTGGTGGCGGCGGCTTTGGCGGCGGCAACCGTGGTGGCGGTGGCTATGGTGGCGGCAGCGGCGGCGGAAGTCGTGGTGGTAGCGGCGGCGGTGGTTACTCAAAAGACAACAACCGTGGCGGTGGCGGCGGCGGTGGTCGTTGGAGCTAATCCATATCATATAAAAAACGCCGGAAGAGATTTTCTTTTCCGGCGTTTTGCTTATGCGCTTGTTAGCCAAACCGGCTGTGTAAACCTTTTCATGTGCAAGCCTTACATCATGTAAAAGCTGCAATTTTAAATCGGAAATATTCCGGGAGGGAAATTCTTTTACCCATTCGCCGGCAATTTTCCAAACACTCTTCTATTGCCCTTTGAATAGTGTTCTGGCTGTATCAGTCTCCTGATGTGGTCATTCAATCCTTATTGTGTTAGTTTTAATATCCTTGAATTAAATAAATTTGTGCATAGGTGATTTTCTTATTGCAGTATTGCTGCTTGCTCCGTTATCTTACTCTTACGTTTTTGATCTTCAAATCACATCTGCTTTAAATTGTTCTCAATACAAATCATTAATTAATTCGTAAATCTGAGCTTGTGAAGCCCTATTTGCTTGCTATACTTTCAATTTATCTACCAAGCAAGTTCAATTCAGATAGCTGATATATTAAATGCCCAACAGATTACCAGTCAATATCTTCCTGTTATAGTTTTCTTACAACCAATATTTGTAACATAAATGTTAGGTCCGGTTTTTGGTTGCCATTAAACCATTATTGCTGTGCATCGTCATACCCATATAACAACAATGCAATAGCACATTATAAAACTAAAAGAAATACGACTATGAAACGGATCACATTTTTAGCAGCATTTATAGTATCATTAGTAACCTTCGGTTCGGCCAAAGCGCAGGTAAGCGCACATATTGGTGTAAATATTGGCAACCCGGCACCAGTGTATTACGCACCCGAAGGTGTGGTTGTGGTTGACAGGGCTCCGGTATATAGTTACCCGGTGCGCAGCTACTACCGCAGCAGGCCCGTTATTGTAAACCGTGGCTATTATGCACCACGCAGGGTAGTGGTTAGGGAACGTTATTATGGTCACCCGGGTCGCGGTCACGCTTTCGGTCATGGCCGTGGTCGCGGACACGGAAGATGGTAATTTAGCCAGTTTATATATACAGCCTCTTAGTTTACTAAGGGGCTTTTTTATTCGGCATAGGCAGGTTTATGTACAAGGTTATATATATTTACGATTATCAATCCTAAACGTATGCAATTAAGTTTTTATCAGTATATAAAAAATATTGGCCTTGTGGTTTTGCTGGCAATAGTGCTGGTTGCAGGCGGGTCATATTTACTGCACCATATAGCGTTGGCTAAACAATATAACATAGCCAACGGCTTACTGGCCGATATGCTCATCACCTTTCCGGCAGTATATTACTTCCTAATCATACGTCCGTTAAAATTAAGGGTATGGAATATGCTGCTTGTGTTTACCTGCTGTTGCGGTGTAGCTTACTTAGTGTTGCCCGTGCAGCAACAGCAGTATATTATCCAGGTACGTAAACTTTCTGTAATAGCCGAGTTAGGCGTATTGGTATATGCGCTAACAAAGCTAAGAAATGTACGTGCCGAATACCGACGTTTACAGGCAAAACTTCCCGATACCGCCTACAACTTACAGCAAAGTATCACTACGGTATTGGGCAACAAATTGGCTATACGCATACTGGCCTATGAAGTAACCGTTTTACGTTTTGGTTTGTTGTGCTGGCGAAAGGGTGCTGCCGTTCCGCAGGATGCCAGGCGCTTTACTACCCACCAGGATTCGGGGTATGTGGCCCTGTTTGGCGTATTGTTGTTTGTAATGCTGGTAGAGCTATTTGCCGTTCATTTAGTGTTATTGCAATACAGTATTTTAGCCGCCAAAATTGTAAGTGCGTTAAGTGCTTATGGTATAATATTTTTAGTGGCGGATATTTCGGCTGTGCTAAAAAGCCCGGTGTTGATGGTTAATAACAATTTATTGCTGCGTACCGGCATGCGCTGGTGATTGTTTACCACTGCCGATAACATTGATAGCGTTAGTAAGCTTAAAACTGGCTTTGAACCGGCACCCGATTGTTTTAAGGGTGCTATTATAAAAAGCAATGCCAATATATACATTAAGTTTAATAAGCCCGTAGCTGTAAACCGTTTATACCGTGGCGAAATTTTAATTACCGAACTGGTAATGAGTATTGATAATGCCGATGCTTTTATAGCAGCATTGCCGGTGGCTTAATTTTGCTTTCCGCCTCAAATGAGTACCTTAGCCAGATTAACCATCAATTACGCCGCCATATGAAAAAATATTTTTTAATAGGTGCCATTGCAGTTACGGCTGCATTAAGCGCCTGTGAACCATCGGGCAAACAAAACTATACATCGGGTCAGGCTAAAGACAGCAGCACTGTTGCCCAAACCGATACGGCTAAGGTTTATAACGCCTACCTGCAGGTAAAAGACAATTTGGTTAAAACCGATGGTAAGGCCGCCAAAGCATCGGCCGGCGAATTAGCCAAAACATTGGGTGATATTAAAGGTTGTACCGAGGCAGCCGAACTGGCAAACAAAATGGCCGGTACCGATGATATTAAATCGCAGCGCATCTTGTTTTTACAGGTAAGCCAGGATGTTATACCATTGGTAAAAGGTATGAAGAGTAAAACCGAACCAATTTACGTAGCGTATTGCCCCATGGCCGATGAAGGCAAGGGAGGCTATTGGCTATCGGCACAAAAAGAAATTAAGAACCCTTATTACGGCAGCGAAATGCTGGAATGTGGTGAGGTAAAGGAAGAGATTAAGTAAACTATGAATTTTTAATATTTGCCCTAAACCAATACCATAACAAGGTCTCAAACAAAAGGCTGAATTTAGTATTAAGTTAAGGTAATTTTTAAGTGATAAACACATCCGCAGCCACTATTAATGGCTTATTTATTTACATTTGTTGCGGATACAACTAATTATTTCTATGTCGGAAACAGCACAACTAAAAATCGGTGATAAAACTTATGACCTGCCTGTTATAGAAGGTACAGAGAACGAAAAAGCACTGGATATATCAAAACTGCGCGACCTTACCGGTTACGTCACTTTAGATATTGGTTACAAAAATACCGGCGCTACCAAAAGTGCTATCACCTTTTTAGATGGTGAACTGGGTATTTTAAAATACCGCGGTTACCCAATTGAGCAGCTGGCCGAAAAATCGACCTTTATGGAGGTTGCTTACCTGTTAATTTACGGTAGCCTGCCTACTCAGGATCAACTGGATAAGTTTCAACTGAACATTAACCGCCATACGCTGGTGCATGAGGATATGAAGAAGTTTTTTGATGGTTTCCCGTCAAAATCGCACCCAATGGGTCAGCTTTCTTCGTTAATTGGTGCTTTGGCTGCTTTTAACCCCGAGTCGTTAGAGCCGGGATTAAGCCCTGAAATTGTTGACCTGGAGATTCACAAGCTGATTGCTAAAATGAGCACCATAGTTTCCTGGATCTTCAAAAAATCATTAGGTCACCCGGTTAACTATCCTCAAAACAAATTTGATTACGTTACCAACTTCATGTACATGACCTTTGGTCAGCGTACCGAAGAATATGAAATTAACCCGGTAGTTATAAGCGCCATGAACAAGCTGCTTATATTGCATGCCGATCATGAGCAAAACTGTTCTGCCTCAACGGTGCGTATTGTAGGTTCATCTGACGCTAATTTATATGCTTCCATTTCGGCAGGTATATCGGCCTTATGGGGACCGCTGCATGGCGGCGCTAACCAGGCGGTGATTGAGATGCTGGAAAAAATTAAGGCTGATGGCGGCGATACTGACAAATGGATCAACAAGGCTAAAGACAAAAGCGATCCTTTCCGTTTAATGGGCTTTGGTCACCGGGTGTACAAGAACTTTGACCCACGCGCCAAGATCATTAAAAAGGCTTGTGACGATATATTGGAGAACTTAGGTGTACAGGACGAGGTTTTGGAAATTGCCAAACGCCTGGAAGAAGTAGCCTTGAAAGATCCGTACTTTGTAGAGCGCAAATTATACCCGAATGTTGATTTTTATTCAGGTATTATTTACCGTGCATTAGGTTTCCCAACCGATATGTTTACCGTATTGTTTGCCTTAGGCCGCCTGCCGGGATGGATTGCCCAGTGGAAAGAAATGAAAGAAAACAAAGAGCCAATTGGTCGTCCGCGTCAAATTTATACCGGCGCAACCAATTTGGATTATAACGACATCAGCAGCCGCTAATACGGCAGCTTAATATATTAAAGGGTTGATAGCATGCTATCAACCCTTTTTTTATTTTTAAGGATATTTAAAAAGCCGACTGTCATGCTGAGCTTGTCGAAGCATTTGCCCCATTGCTAAGTCTTCGACAGGCTCAGACTGACAGTGGAAAATAAAGTCTATCTACCATGAAATACTTATTCGTTTTACTCATCGTTTCCCTCTTTACGTTGGAAACTAATGCTCAAAAGAATCCGGTAATTGAAGGCTATTATGCCGACCCAGAAGGTATTAAGTATGGCAATACCTATTGGATTTTTCCAACATATTCGGCCAAATATAAAGACCAGGTGTTTATGGATGCTTTTTCATCGAAAGACCTGAAAACCTGGATCAAGCACCCGCGTGTAATAGATACCAGCGGTGTTAAATGGGTTAAAATGGCAATGTGGGCGCCGGCGGTATTACAAAAAGGCAGTAAATACTACTTGTTTTTTGGTGCGAACGATATTCATCCCGGCGAGAAAGGCGGGATTGGTGTGTCAGTAGCCAACAAGCCCGATGGTCCTTATAAAGACTTAATAGGCAAGCCGCTTATTGACACCATTGTGTACGGTGCCCAACCCATAGATCAGTTTGTGTTTAAAGATAAAGATGGTACCTATTACATGTATTATGGCGGATGGGGCCACTGTAATATAGTGAAGCTAAAATCGGACTTCACAGGCATTGAACCGATGGCCGATGGTAGCCTGTACAGGGAAATAACACCCGAAGGTTATGTGGAAGGCCCATACATGTTTATTCGTAACGGCAAATACTACTTCATGTGGTCTGAAGGAGGGTGGACAGGTCCCGATTATAAAGTAGCCTACGCCATAGCCGATTCGCCCTTTGGTCCTTTTAAACGCCAGGCCACCGTGCTGGAGCAAGACCCGGCCGTAGCGAGAGGTGCCGGGCATCATTCGGTGATCTATTCGGCTAAGGATGACAAATACTACATGGTTTACCACCGTCGCCCGTTGGATAAAACAGGTGCCAACGACCGTGTGATTTGTGTTGACGAAATGAAGTTCGACAAAGAAGGCCACATACTGCCGGTAAAAATGACGTTTAACTGGACGGCTAAGTAAATGATTAAATAGAATGTTATAAAACAAAAACAGCCGTAAGTACAAAACTCACGGCTGTTCTTATTTATTAAAGGGTCGCTTATTTAAGCTTAATAAAGTAAAGTCTGTTGCGATCAACTGATTTGGTGATCGGCAATATTTTAGCAGCGAAACCGCTGGCGCCGTTATCTACCACACCAAAATCATCATCGTTCGAAATTACCAGGATGTTGCCCGGTAGTATGGCTAAACCTTCGGCTTTATCATGCGGGTAAATGCCCGGCAGGTCTTTTAGCAGGTCTAATACCAGCGTTTTGGTAACAGGCGCAACACCTGCGGCTTGCAACCCGGCAGCATTATTTAACTCTTCAACCGTTTTGCCGCCATACAGTTTACCGGTAGCTCCGTTGGCTGCGTCCGAAATATCGGTAGCGGCACTTAAGTCAATTTTAAATACTCTTTTGAAAGCAGCCGGATTAGTGGCATCTCCACCAAAAAGGCCATCGCGCTCAATAGTTAAAAAGGTAGTGCTGTTAACGGCTACAATATCACTCACGCCCGTTAATGTAGTGTTTTCCATTAAGTAGGCATATTGCTTGGTTGCGCCTGTAGCAATATCGAACGTAAGTATCCGTAATACAATCGAACTGGCAACTGCCGCTTTTGTAGGGTTATACATGGGCGATTGCATCATGCCAACCAATGTTTTACCATCGGGGGTAATAGCTAAACCTTCCATGCCGCGGTTGGCCCTGCGGTTAGCAAAAACGGCTTGTATTTTACGGCCACCGGTACCCGAGCCAAACGGGTTTATACGTTCAATAGTACGGCCATTGGCATCAAAGTGAGCAATGTGCGGGCCGTATTCATCACTTATCCAAAATGAACCGTCGGCTGCGCGTACCAGTCCTTCCGAGTCAATACCATCGGCACTCGGCGCAATTACATTGCCGCTTAAATCGTAAGCCGTTTCACCCGATGCACCCATTCCAGCAGGATTAGGCAAACCGTTTAACTTTCCTCCTGCTGCATTTTTAAGTTCAATGGTTTGCTCAAGTATTAATTTGCCATCCTTTAACCTGAACTTGCCAATTTGCGGCGTAAAGTCGGGTTTGCCTATAATGATAGAATTGGCTACCTGTCCGGCTACGTTAGAACCACGGTCTGTAAGCATGTAAAATACATGGGGCGAGTTTGGATCAACAGCCACCGCCGAACCGAAGCCACCATTGTAAACTTTAACACCGGCAGCGGTGGTAAATAATGTAGCAGGGTCTGCCGCTTCGGCCATATCCGGGTAGGTGAATTCTGATGTCTCTTCGTTTTTGTCTTTTTTGCAACCAGTTGCTGCAACCATCGAAATAAGGAGCGTGTGGAGTAGGAGTTTTTTCATGTAATGAGCTATAATATTTAAGCATACAAAGTAAGTTCGTGGTTGTGAAGTCTTAGTTAATTTAAAAACAAGTCTTCTCTGCTTAAGGGTATCGAAGGAAACGATTTTATTTGTCCTCAGCATTTTTGGCAGGGCTATTGCTCATAGCAACGCATTAAGCATTAATAATGGATACCGAACACGAGCAAGATTTCCAAACCGAAGAACAACAACATACCGCAAGCCCGCAGGTGCAAATATTGGATGAGCATTTTAATATGCCCGAGCTAGATACCGACCGCAGGGTATGGCTGTATTTGCCTGCAGATTACGATACATCGGGCAAGCATTACCCGGTAATTTATATGCACGATGGGCAAAACCTGTTCGATCAGTATACGGCCAGTCATCAGGAATGGGCGGTAGATGAAGTAATGGATGAGCGTTTTTACCATAATGCCTGTATTATTGTGGCGGTAGACCACGGCGAGGAAAGCCGTATTAATGAATACTGTCCGTACGATTCGGAAGAGCATGGCGAAGGCAAAGGTGATGCTTATACTGAGTTTTTGGTGAACACCCTCAAGCCGTTTATAGATACCAATTACCGTACCCAGGCCGATGCGCAGCACACGGCTATTGTGGGCAGCTCCATGGGCGGATTAATTACTACCTATGCCGCATTAAAACATCCTGAGGTGTTTGGTAATGCAGGTATATTTTCGCCGGCGTATTGGATAGCTAAAGACATTTACGCCTATGCTACCGAACTGAATACGCTGCAAAACTCCAGGTTTTATCTAGTTTGCGGTGATGCCGAGAGTGATGATATGGTTGGCGATATGCAGGGAATGACACAAATTTTACGGGGCAAAGTTAATGAGGAGAGCCAGGTTACCGAAAGTATAATTGCCGGTGCCGGGCACAACGAACAGCAATGGCACGATGATTTTCCGGCTTTTTACGAATGGTTGCTGGCAGGGTTTTAATATGATTAGTGGACAAAGTCGGATTTTTCGGAACTGGGTGAACTAACGTTACTGGTGTAATTGATCACCAGCCTTATCTTTTCATCCAGTTCTTCCACCGCTTTTTCCATCATTTCTAGTTCCTGGTTACCTTCTATGCGTCCTTCCATTTTCATGATGTACATTAAGCCTAATATGGAAGCTACCGGGCGGCGTAACTCGTGCGATTGTATAAAGGCAATTTCTTTCAGCGATTCGCTTTGCGCATGTACCGTTCTCTCGCTTTCTATTTTTTCAGTGACATCGGTAGAATTTACCGATACGCCTATAATCTTTCCATTGCGGTTAAAGGCAGGTTCAAACTTAATGAGCCTCCAAAAATACTGGGTGCCCTGTTTAACCTGGCGCTGCGCAAAAACAGCAGTACCTTTTAAAGCTTTCAGGTAGTCCTGGTAAAATATTTCGGCGGCTTCATCATGCTGTATATAAGGTGTCATGAGTTTGCCCCGTTCCAGCTTTAAACCGGTATCGGTTAAGGTATATGCTTCCAAAGCTTTATTAAAAGCCAAAATTTCGAACTCTTTACCCAACAGTAAATGATTTTCAATAGAGCTTTCAAAAAACGACCGCCACTCAATTTCCGAATGTTCGGCTTCTGCCAGTTGCTTTTTAAGCATTTGCAGGCATTCGTCAAACTCCAGTAATTGCATTACCTGCTTAGATAGCGCCTGCAACATTTGCTGCTGAATTTCACTTATTGTGCCGGGTTCCTGATCAATCACACACAAACTGCCAAGGTTGTACCCGTTTTGCGTAGAAAGCGGGGCACCTGCGTAAAACCTGATGTTAGGATTGCCTGTAACCAGCGGGTTGTTATTGAAACGGTCATCGTTAAGGGCATCCGGTATCACCAATACCTGGTGCTGTTCAATAGCATGACTGCAAAACGCATCGGTACGTGTGGTAGTATCGGCAGTAAACGAGTGCTTAAACCTTATGTGTTGTGTATCGTTATCAATGAAGGTAATAAGCGCGGTGGGCACGTTGCAAATTTGCGCGGCTAACGTTACAATTTCCTGTAATTCTTTCTCCTTACTGATCTCTAAACTTAGAAACCGTTCTACAGTCCGCACGCGTTCAATCTCGCTCTGATACATAAGGCATTATGGGTATTATGTTGTGCTATGTTCGCACAAAGTTCTAGCTAATATTTCAGTTATACGGCATGTTGCTATGTTTTGTTATTTACAATTAAGTAAATATTGTTTGGCTGTAAGTTTATTTCGCTATGGATAAGCATACCTGCTCAAATTAGGGCAATAGGGCGCACATTTACACCTAAAATATTCTTTATATGTGTAAGTATGTACTCTAAAAACGATTTAGTAAGCAGTGCTGTTTAAAGCTAACTCAGTATTTGCGACGTTTTAGAATCCTTTTCACCATTGTAAAATTTCTGCAAAACTTTATCAAATACAGGGTCGGCATTAGGTACCAGTGAAAACAAGGTCATGCTCGATTGCAGCTTCATATCATCGGGGCTGCCAAAAATGGCATAGGGGTCATTGCTCTGGAGTTTGAGTAAAGCGTTGCTGATTTCTATCAACCTGCCTCCTAAAACCGGGTGTTGTAAATAGGCTTCAGCTTCTTCCATATCGTTAATGGCGTATAAGCGGGCAAATTCACTATTGCCTAAGCCCTGTATTTGCGGAAACACGTACCACATCCAGTGCGTGCGTTTTTTGCCGTTTTTAATTTCAGCCAAAGCATCGGCATAATTGTGAGCCTGTGCCTCTGTAAACCTTTGTAATGTGTATTGTATGGCCATGTTGTATGTTGTGGCTTTTTGTAGATACCACTTTTATTACAACGGCTGTAGTTGTTTTAGGTTTCTAATTTATCAAATGCTCAATCAAAATGATGATGTACAGTTAAGCCATTTTCGCTTATAGAAAATAATTTTCAATATGCCTAATGGCATTACTTACACCATCTTCTTTGCTTATTTTTTCGCCTATGGTAATTGCCTGTAAGGTTAAAGCAGCAGTGCTGGTTTCATTAATTGCCCTTACCAAACGTGGTGCGCTGAGCTTACGCCAGGGGAGGTGCACGCCTACTTTTTTACGTTCAATTATTTTGCCCCATATAGGTTGGTCTACAAACAAAGAAACCACAATTGGCGGAATGCCTGCCTTGAGTACTGCCGTGAGCGTACCAATACCGCCATGGATTACAGCAGTTTTACACTGCGCAAATAACCATTGATGATTAACTGCCGAAACCACATACAGGTTGGCATGTTGCGGCAAATGCGGTACGTGCGACCAGCCTGCGCAAAATAAAATGCGGTGATTGGTGTGGGTAAGCAGGTGTTGTATAATTTGACTCAACTTGTTGGGGTCGGGTATGGGAATGCTGCCAAATCCTATATATACGGGTTTTTCGCCGGCTTGCAACCAGTTGACCAGGTCTTGAGCAATGGTATCGGCTGCATTACTTTTACGGTCACCTTCGTTAATTGTCATAAAGCCGGTAACCGGGTAACGGCTGTCCCAATCGGGCGGGCGCTCAATTAATTCTTCACTAAATGCATGTATTACCGGTATTTTTTGGCTGGTTAAGTTTTTAAATATGGTTTGCTCAAATGGGGGTAACCTTAACAATTGTCTAAATTCTATCAGGTCGGGTTTGGCCATGCGCCAAACTACACGTTCCATTACACGGTAAGTAAGTTTGTTATACCATGGATGATTAATGAAATCGAACCCGGGCAGGGCAAACGTACTGGTAGGAATAGCAGGCGGATTAAGTTGAATAATAAGTATTTTCTTATGCAAATGTTCGGCAGCAATACTTACCTGCATGCAGCCCACATTATTAGCAATAATGGCATCTACCGCTTTGCATCCGTTGAGTACGGTGTTAAAAAGTTCGTAGCGCATATCGTGCTGTATTTTAACAAAAAGGCGCACAAATGCCAAATTACTGCCCGATTTAATTACTTTCATGCATTCGGGCGAATAAACCATCTCTTCGGCATTACCATGCAGCGCATGAAAAGCCACGCCGTAACCCTCTACAAAATCTTTAAAATTTTGGGGTGCGGCTAATGTAACCTGATGCCCTCGGTTCATGAGGCCCAGCGCTAATGCAATATAAGGTTGCACATCCCCTCGGGAGCCATAAGTAAATAGTCCGAAATGCATCACCGTTTATTTTGGCGGAATTTAAGCATTATGAATGAACCGATTACCGTGTTATTATAATAAATAAACGGGGAAAGGGTAAAAGCACAGTTCTATCTGCGTAGGAATGGTAGGCTTTGTTAATTTCCTGCTGATACTGCTCTAAAAACAGATGCTTTTCTTCCTTAATCAACGGTTTTAAAAAGGGCTGCAGGCCGGTACCCTTAAACCATTCTACTACCGCGCCCGGTCCGCCCGTAAGCGTATGATAATACGTAGTACGCCATATATTAAGGCTGGCAATCTGCCCGCGCAGGTGTTCGTAATACCAGTCGACACTTTCGCGTTTCAGCCGTTTTGAGGCTTCGGTCAGTTTAGCACTCCACGGTCCATTAGCCGCTACTTCGCGCATCAGGCGGTGCGCAGGTTCGTCAAAATTATCGGGCATTTGTATGGCTAAGCTGCCGCCGGGGGCCAGTTTAGAAATTAACGCAGGGAATAACGTTGCATGATTGGGCACCCATTGAAGGGACGCATTAGCCAGTATTACATCGAACGGGCCGCTGTTTTGCCAGGTTGCAATATCAGCTACTTCAAAAGCCATATTAGGTATGCGTTTGCGTGCCGCTTCTATCATATTGGCCGAACTGTCCATCCCAATAATATTGGCGTTGGGATATTTTTGAAGTAGAAGTTCTGTTGAATTACCCGGTCCGCAACCTATATCTGCTGCATTATTTACATCGCTGTTAGGCATCTGCGCCAACAGATCATGTATTGGCCGGTTGCGCTCGTTCTCAAACTTGGAATATTGTAAGGGTGACCAGCTCATGGGTTTGGTTATTGGTTGATTGTGTTATTGAACAACCAAAAGCTGAATTTTGTTGTTAGCATAACATGACCATGTTGTGCTGGATTCATCGAAGCATCTGCCGCTTTGCTAAATCATAACATCTATGCGTTGGCAGCAAGCTTTTTGTTGGTCCATTTTGTTTTAATGAAGTTCCTTGCCGGTATCTCAATCAATTTATAGCTTATAATAGATGCTGCTATTAATACCACCAACGAAATATAGAACGTGGAGGCGCTTTTAGCGTTACCTAAACCAAGTTTTGCAGTAACCTTGGCAACCAGGCTAAATAAAGGGCCCATCAATATATAGATCCCGAAGCTTGCTTCGCCCAAAAGCACAAGTGGATTCATGGAAAAAAGGCGTGTGATGTAGCCTTTGGTATTCAGTGACAGAAATAATATTAAACCTGCGAAGACGAAAGATATATAATTTAAACCAATACTAAGACCCATCATGAAGAAGGCAACAACCACGGTTAAAATTACTGGTATATCATAGTTTCGAAAATATGTTTTAGGGATTTTTAAGAACCATAAGCCAAGTATGTTTCCCAAAAGGAAATCGCTAATGTTAAAAGCTGGGAAATAGGAAACAAAGTCGTGGCTTGGAGACGGAAATCCTTTGTAAAAACTCGAATGATATAAGATATAGCTGGTCAGCTTTAAAATAACGAAAGCTGCAATTAATATAAACGTAGTAGTTTGAACGCTGACTTTTTTATACAGGTAATTTAAAAGTAATGGAAACGATAGATAAAAGAATGCTTCGTTAGATAGAGACCAACCCGGTATATTAAATGTTAACACATGCCCGGGCACCCACGACTGTAATAAAGTGGCTTGCAATAGAAAATCAAAGCTAAATATTCCCTTTAAGTGGCCATTAGTACTTAATAAAAGTGCTATAACGTAAATGGGATAAATTCTTGCAAACCTGTTGATATAAAAGTCTCTATAATCAACCTTGGCCTTTTCACGTTGCGCATAGGCCACAATCATCACAAAGCCCGATAGTATGAAAAAGTAGTTAACGCAAAGGTTTGATACCTTAAAAAATTGCTGCGCCATACTGCTATGGGTGAGTATGTGGTGAGCCCCGCCGTGGTACATAATAATTAGTAACGCGGCAAGAAATCGTGTGAAGGTAAGTTGATTGAGTTTCATCAAATGATATTGCACTAATATATAATTAAGCACAGAAATAACAGGCATATAAATACAATTAAATACCTGTTGTATGATACATCATTATGCCGTTATAAATTAAGCTGAAGCGAGTATTGACATGTAAAAGCATAAGGGTTTAAGTTTATTAAAAGAGTTACCCAAAAAGGCTCTTATTTGACATCAATGTTAAGTAAGTGTTGATTTATTTTAAGTGATATGTTAACTAGCAAGCGTAAAAATTAAATTTATAATTTAAGTGTATTCTCCTAATAATATAGCAGCCATTAGCTCCGTTAGCTGTACATCAATTTAACACATCACACACATGTACAAAAAAACCAGCTTTATTATTTTAGCGCTATTAGGGGCGTTTACCGTAAATGCTCAAACTCAAAAAGGGAATCAGTTACTTGGTGGAAGTATTTTCTTCTCAACTTCCAAAAACACTAATGATTATTTTGTGAACCCTGACTACCAGTATAATGCAAGTAACGAGCGCAAGTTTACCGGATTTAGTATTGGCCCGAGCTACAGCTATTTTGTAGCCAATAACCTTGACTTGGGTTTTAACGCTGGTTACAATACAAGTAAAATAACTTACACCTATCCATCAGGCAATATCAACAATCAACCAGGCGAGGCAAAAACCAACGGTTACTCGGCATCGGTTTATTTAAGAAAGTATTACCTGTATAATAATAAAATTGGTATCAGGACGGGTCCTTTTGCCCAGTATAGTTACTCCAGGCAAAAAGAAAAATATGCTAATCCCAATCCTTATAACAACGAATATGATAAAAAAGATTTTGGTGCGGGATTGGGTTTAGACCTTGTTTTCTTTCCTACGAGACATTTAGGTTTTTCTACTACTATTGGCACCTTGGCTTACTCCCATAGCGATAGAGAACAGTATAATAATCATTATAAAGATGATAGCTTCAACCTAAGTTTAGCAACGTCAGGGCTTACTTTGTCTGCATTCTACGCTTTTGGAAAGTAATAACTACGAATAGTACCAAAAAGAAAAACCAGCCTCATGCTGGTTTTTCTTTTTGTAATAGGTTGTGTAATATACGGCTGCTACTTCCACTCACCACTGCCACTAACTCTTAATTCCCATCACTGCTACCAAACAAGTACGTTTCGGTATTACCCACGGGCATGTTGAGCATATCACCGCGGTTGAGCTGCCACCAAAAGCGGAGTCGGGGCTTTTCGGTGTTGCCGGTTTCGTTCATAGAATCTGAATTGAACAGGCGGCCGTTCACCATCACATATTTAATGTTATCGCTGTTGCGGATATCATCTAATGGATTTTGGTTCAAAACAACCAAATCGGCCAGTTTGCCAACTTCCAGCGAACCAATTTCTTTATCCATACCCAAGTATGTCGCGCCGTTAAGGGTGGCACAACGCAGGGCCTGTAAAGGCGTAAAGCCGCCCTGGCTTAGCATCCACAGTTCCCAATGAGCACCTAAGCCTTGTAGCTGACCATGTGCGCCCAGGTTAACTTTGGTGCCGCCATCGGCAATTTGTTTGGTGGCCTTGGCTGCATCAATATGAGCATAATCGCCATACTCCGAAGTCGTACGCCTGCGAGAACGGGAATCGATAATATAAGGCGGCGTAAAACTCAGCAGGTGCTCATTTTTCCAAACCTCGTTACGGTCGTACCAGTAGTTTTCGCCGAACTGGCCGCCGTAAGTAACAATGAGGGTAGGGGTATAGCCTGTTTTACTGGCGTTCCAAAAGCTTTTTACATCCTTATAAACCGGCCAAACCGGGATGTTATGCTCAATGCCGGTATGCCCGTCGGCAATCATATTCATGTTGCTGAAAAAGGTAGAACCACCCTCGGGTACCACTTCCATCTGCAATTCGCGCGCGGCTTCAATAATTTGCTGGCGCTGCTCACGGCGGGGTTGGTTATAGCTTTTTACTGAGAACGCACCCACAGCCTTCAACCTGCGTAGGTGCGAGCGGGCATCGTCAATATTATTGATCACTACTTTAAAATCACCATCGGCACCATATAATATGTTACCTGTAGAATACACCCGCGGACCAACCATACGGCCGCTCTTCAGCATTTCGCTTTGGCTGAACACCATTTCGGTGTTGCTCGATGGATCGTGAGAGGTGGTTACGCCGTAGGCCAGGTTGGCAAAGTAATGCCAGTCTTGCTGCGGCGATATTCCATCGGGACTAACACCTAAATGCCCGTGTACATCTACAATACCGGGGATAATAGTTTTACCAGCTACGTTGTAAACCTTGGCATCGGCAGGGGGCTGCACATCTTTACCCATGGCCATAATTACGTTACGGTCTATCACTATAGTGCCTTTTTCAATTACCTCATCGCCTTTCATAGAAATGATGCGGGCATTGGTAAAGGCAATTTTCCCGGTAGGTATATCCGACTTTAGTTTCAAGCCAATATCAATACCGGAGGTATCGGCGGCGGGTGCTTTATCGCCATTGCCCTCTACAAAAGGAAAGGCCGAACGGATATCACGCGTGTAATATTTAGGGCCTAAGGTCCACATCAATTTCTGACTATCCTTGCTCCAATGCAAGTACGTGCCGGCATCGCGGGTAAGGCGGTTCAAAGGCAGGGCTTTGTTGGTGGACGATAGCTCGAGCGCGTTGCCTACCTGGGTCATGGGGGTTATATAACAATTAAACAATTCGGTGAACGCCATCCATTTACCATCGGGGCTTGGCGTAAACTGGGTAGCATACGTAGAGGTGTATAAGGTTTTTGGCGCAACTCCATTCACTGTCAAATCAATCACCTTGAAAGCTTTTTTGCCGTCCTCGCTGCTTTGGTAGTACAGCTTACTGTCATCCGCTGAAAATTGCGGACGGATGCCATTATTGATAATAAGCTGCGGCGATGCAAAGCCGGTAGCTGCAATGGTATATATCCCTGGGTTTTTACCGAAGGCAAAACCTAATACATCGTTACCCTCGCCTTTGCGGTAAACTATTTTATCGCCTTTGTTACTGAACACCGGCGAGTAGTAGAAACCTCTTTCGTTAGTGAGGCGGGTAACGCGGCGGGTGGTTAGGTCTACTATGTTTACGGCTCCTTTTAATTCATCACTCCAACTGGTATAAGCTAGCTGCTTTCCATCAGGACTAAAAGCCGGCTCATATTCAAACTCTGTTGTGGTGGTAATTCGCTCGGGTTTGCCCGATGGCAGGTCTTTAATGTAAATATAACCAGCAGCGTTAAAGGCAACCCGCTTACCATCGGGCGAGGTGGTTAGCTGGCGAATCATTTTGGCGGTAAACTCTTCCTGATAAACCTTTTGTGGAAAGTGCAGTGCCTCGGTTATGGTTTGTTGCGAGGTAACTTCGAATGGAATATTTACCGAGTTCAGGGTGGAAATATCGAGGTTCCAGATCTTGCCTTTTGCATAGAATATGATGTGCTGATTATCGGGCAGCCAGTTGAAATTTGGGTAAGTGCCAAACACGGCCCAGGTTTCTTGCTGATCGTGCGACAGGTCATTGTACACCGGCCATTCTTCGCTTGTTAACACATTATGGATGTACAAAACGGTTTTTAAGCGCGACCGTTTTACAAAAGCCATCAGCTTACCATCGGGCGATAACTGCGGACGACAAGCACCGCCGCTTCCACCGGTAACGGTTTCAATTTCCCCGGTCACACGGTTTAGGCGTTTAATGGCATAAATGCCCTGGTTAGGGTCTTTGTTGTATTGAAAGTTGGGGCCAGGCGTAATATCCTCGCTCCAGTAAACGTATTTGCCCCTGGGCGATACCACGGGTTCACCTGCATCCTGCTGGTCGTTTTTGCGTTTGGTGAGCTGGATGCCTTCGCCACCGGTTTTATGGTACATCCATAACTCGCCCGCGCCTAATGAGCGCGTGTTGGTAAAGTGCTTGCGGGCCACCAGGAATTGTCCGTCGGGTGTCCAGCAGGCATTGTTAAGCAGCCGGAAAGTTTCTTTTGTCACTGCACGTTTACTGCCACCATCGGCATTCATGATCCAGATGTTATCGCCGCCATCACGGTCGCTGGTGTACGATATACTTTTACCATCGGGACTGTAGCGCGGCTGCACATCCCAGGCCTTGCCGCCGGTTAGCAATACCGCTTTACCGCCCGCAACCGGTATGGTATATATATCGCCCAGCATATCAAAAACCAGGTTTTTACCATCCGGACTCACATCCAGGTTCATCCAGGTACCTTCGTCGGTAGTGATAGAAACCTTTTTGGTTGGGCCAATGGTGTTTTCCACATTCCACTTTTGAGCGGTAGCATTGAGGGCAATTAATAAAAGAAGTATGGAGAAGTAGTAGTGTTTCATGGGTGGCGGCTAATGGTGGCGAAATTAATAAATTATGAGAGTTATTAAGTCAAAGCGTATTGAACTTAGTTGAGTGCTAATGAACTTACTTCGTCTGCTCAATTGCCGCAGTGGCTGTTACTTTGTCATAGCCACAAAGTAACCAAAAGGCCTATTGATGGCAATCCCTGCCTTTGCGCACAGGCCACACTCCCGGCCGGGCGCCATCAATGCCTCACGCTTCTTTTAACAGTAGCGGTTGCAAAGCAATCGCAGATTTGGGTGCAAATTCCTTCGTCACCTCCCAGCTTCGGACGAAAGCGGGGCAGCACAATAGGGCCTGTGCGGCTGGGAGGGGGCCTTTTAGATTTTGCCATCTCAAAGAAGTAAGTGGCACAATTACTTAGGGCAAAATATAAATAGCCTGTGGTGCTGACTGGCTTTGCAGGGTAAAGGCCTTGTGCGGCAGAAGAAGCATAGAGAGGTGACTTGAATTTTTGTTTCTTTTATTTCAAGACAAAAGAAGTAGCCTTGCGGCAATGAGCAAATTCACTACATTTAACCACCCATCATTATGAATAACTTTTACAAAAACTACAGCGGTATCATCTGGCTGCTTACCGGCGTTTTGTGCGGTAGCATAGCAGGGCTGGTGTTCGGCAAAAAAATAGAAGTGCTGAAACCCATAGGCGATATATTTTTGAACCTGCTTTTTACCGCCGTAATTCCGCTGGTTTTCTTTGCCATTGCTTCGGCTATTGCGGGTTTGCAGCCGGGTAAAAAGCTGAGCCGTATTATGGGTGTAATGTGCCTGGTGTTTTTGGGGACGGTGATTGCTGCCGCCTGTATAACCATGTTTGCGGTGTGGCTCTTTCCTATTCATGAGCAGTTGACCGGTGCTAAACTAACCGAGAATTTAAACCCACAACCCATAGGAAATCAAATTACACAGTTATTTACCACCGGCGAGTTTTACGAACTGTTATCGCGCAAGAGTATGCTGGCCATGATCATATTTTCGGTGATCATTGGTTTTGCAGCACTGCGCAGCGGCGAAAAGGGTGCCGCCTTCACCGGCTTTCTGCACTCGGGGAATGAGGTGTTTAAGCAGGTGTTTATCATTATTATGAAATTGGGGCCTGTGGGTTTGGGTGCTTACTTTGCGTACCAGGTGGGTGTGTTCGGTCCGCAATTGTTTGGCGCTTATGCACGGTCATTAGGCTTGTACTATGCTACCGGGGCTGTTTATTTTGTGTTGATGTTTAGTGTGTACGCCTTTATTGCAGGTGGTGTAAAAGGCGTAAAAAAGTACTGGCGTAATTATATTATCCCTTCGGCTACGGCGGTGGGTACCTGCAGTAGTATTGCCACCATACCGGCTAATATGGATGCCGCTAAAAAGATAGGTGTGCCCGATGTAATTGCTAACGTAACCATCCCTTTAGGTGCCACGCTGCATAAGGATGGTTCCAGTATATCATCCATTGTAAAAATGGCGGTGGTGTTTGCCTTGTTTGGCAAAAGCTTTAACAGCCCTGATGTAATCATACTGGCCCTGGCCATGACGGTGTTGGTCAGCATCGTAGAGGGCGGCATCCCCAATGGCGGTTACGTTGGCGAACTGCTGTTTATTGCCGCCTATGGTTTCCCGCCCGAGGCCCTGCCTCCGGCCATGATCATCGGTACCTTGGTTGATCCGTTGGCTACCTTGCTCAATTCCACCGGTGATACCGTTGCAGCTATGATGATTGCGCGGTTTACGGAGGGTAAAGGCTGGATGGAAAGAGAAGAGAATGAGGAGCGAGGTTTGGAGAGCGAGGTTGCGGAGTGAAGAGAAAATAGGAAGTGAGGTTCGAAAGAGCGGGGTTGCGGAGTGAAAATACATTCCGTCTACTTTACTATCCCCAATAACTCTTCCGCGTTAAAAATGGCCGAAGCGCCAATATCGTTATTGAAATAAATGAAGGCCTGCTCGGCATTGGCGGCAGTTACGTTGGCCGCAAAGTTTGTGAGTTCATCCATGCTATACGCCGAACTGTAGAGCTGCTGATTACCATGCAGCCGGTAATAAATGTTAGGAGTATTGGCTATCACTTCATCGGGGAGCATTGGATGACTCATGCCGCAAAAGCTAATCTTTTGCTTAGCCAACTCGGTATACACCCTTGGATGCCACCAACTTGGGTGCCGCATTTCTACCACGTTAGTAAAAGCGGGGTCCAGGTTTTTGAGGATGTTCTCCAGGCGTTCTTCGCTGTAAAGGTAGTTGGGCGGCATCTGGAACAGCACCGGTCCTAGCTTTTCTCGCAAGCCTTCGGCAATCACCTGGTAAAGTTCGGTTACTTTATCCAGCGTGTTGTTGAATTTTTTATAATGTGTAATAACCCGGTGGGCTTTTACAGCAAACAAGAAATCGGGCGGACTATCGGCATACCACTTTTGCAGTGCTGGTAATTTAGGAAAACTGTAAAAAGTCCCGTTCAATTCCAGCGTATTAAAGTGCTCACAATAATGCCGGAACCATTTGCTTTGCGGCAAGCCCTGCGGATAGAATACTTCTTTCCAATGTTTGTAATAAAAGCCCGAACAGCCGATATGCCACTCCATTTGCTAAGGCAATTGCTTTTTATAATGTTTAACCGATAAGTATATAGCTAAGGTAACAAGTCCGGCAACAGCAAAAGCCACTACAGGGTTAAACGGTTTGGGTGGTACATATTGTACCCCACGCTTATTGGCTTTGGCCGGTTCCTTTACGTAACGGCCCTGGGTAGGCACGGCCACCTCCTCAAAGTGAGATATTAAATAATCAAGTCCGTTGGTTAGTTCCTTGCCGTACATGGGCTTGCCATGACCTGTGACCGCAATGGCCGGATGCAGGTCCCGTAGTTTTTTCACGGAAGCCGCGGCGGCTATCCAATCAGGTGTAAAATATTTAGGCGGACCAGACACTTCTTTTTTCTGAGTGGCTACCGAAAAGGCCGATTCCTGCTTAGTGGTTACAAAGGCATCACCGGCAATAATTAATCTATCGCGCTGGCGCCATAAAGACACATGGCCGGGTGCATGACCCGGTGTAAAAATGGAAAGCCATTCGGGCAAGTGCGGAATGCTACCGTTTTCGGGTAACAGATATACCTGCATACCCAGGTCAATAGGGTTTTTAGGATACATAGCCGATAGTGTGCTCATTAAGCCGCCACCTACGGTTGGATCGGGTGGTGGGTAAGATGAAAGACCTGTAAGGTAAGGCAACTCCAAAGAGTGAGCATACACCGGCGAATCCCAATTTTCTAATAAGTCTTTCAGCGCCCCAATATGGTCGAAGTGGCCGTGGGTAAGTACAATGGCAACCGGCGCATTATTGACCCCAAAAAGGTCGGCCGCCATCTTGTGGATGTTTCCGGCAGAGCCTTTAAGTCCGGCATCAATCAGTACCCATTCTTTACCTGTGCCGGTGGCAATCATGTAAATGTTCACAAATACAATTTTCATTCCCCATACGCCCGGTGTTACTTCAAAGTAGTCTTTTCCCGGTATCATCACTTCCCCTGTCGCTTGCATTTTTTTAAAATTAGATATCTATTGTAATAAACACTATAAATTAAACGCAGGTTTTAATTGATTACATTAAGTTTGAATTAAACCCGCTTATTAACTTTTTTGAACCTGTGCTTCAAAAACATTATCTTTATGCCTCACAATAAACTCACTATGAAAGCATTACTCTTTATTGCCGCAGCCATGTTAACCGCCACACTTACTTATGCCCAGCAAGACGCCATTAAACCGGCTGCCCCGGGTGTAACTTATGGTAAAACAGTAACTAAAGACAAAGCCATCACTTTAGCTTCTTTAAATAAAGAGCTAAGTAAGGATACCGTTTACAATGGTAAAATAGCCGGCGAAGTAGTGGAAGTGTGCAAAAAGAAAGGCTGCTTTATGAAACTGAAACAAGCCAACGGCGAAGACGTAATGGTGCGTTTTACCGATTATGCTTTTTTTATGCCACAAAACCTGGTAGGTAAAAAAGTAGTGGTGGAAGGCAAAGCCAAAGTAACCGAAACCACCGTAGAGCGTTTACGCCACTACGCTAAAGATGCCGGTAAGAGCAAGGAAGAAATTGCCAAGATTAATAAATCGAAAAAAGACGTCACCATTATGGCCGATGGGGTATTGGTGACGGAGTAACGGAAAAGAGACAAGAAGTAAGAGACAAGAAACAAGACATTTCTTGTTGTATTAATCGAAAATGCCCTGTTATAGCAGGGCATTTTTAGTTTCTTGGCTCTTGTATCTTATTTCTTGTCTCTAATTCCTACTCATTCACCCCATACAAATACGGCTGCATTTTAGCGCAGGAACAGTTAGTAGTGTCTTGTATGACAAACTTGGTTAGGAAGTGCTGGTAAAATTTCAGGCGGTCTTTCATACTGTAATTGGTTTCGCCTTTGTTGCATTCCAGCTCGCCGTTAATAATGTTAATGGTCATGCCGAAGCCGGGGGCACGGCCTTTGGCGGTATCGCTGGTTTTAGGTTGCCAAACACCTACCATTACATCGTGTGCCGATGGTTTATGCGTTTGCGGCATCATCCAAAAATAGATGGCCGTTTTAAAGGCCAGTACCGGATCGGTCTCCACCAGGTCGGGGTTATTCAGCAATATTTTATCATCGCCTAATATACAATCGCCCGCATAACCGTAATTGCCATTATAACTTAGTTGTACCGGTCCGCGACCGTAATATTTTTTACCGGGTACGGGTGGGTATTCATCGTTTTCGGCAACATAAGGTAGGGATGTGTTCTTTTCGTGAACAAACATCAGTCCATCGGTAAAAGTATCATCTACACCGCCGCGGGTTTCGTGGGCAATGTTGGCAAAAAAGGCGGCTAACTCTTTTTTATTGGTCATGGCGTCTTTCTCGGTGCAAAACTTACCAAAATCTACTACAAAGCTGCTATCGGGGTTTTCTTTGGCCCAGTCCTCGTTCCAATCTACATCCTGGCGCACTATGGTGGCTTTGCCGGTGTTTTTATCGGTACGGATGATTTGGTACACGGAAGTAGCCCGGCGTATTACCTTGATGCGGATATTGCCTAACTCCTGAATAGCTTTGATGAAGGATTGATAAGTGTAAAATTTGTTCCGTTGCGGAAATAACTCGTTAAACTGCTTTTCGGTAACCAAGCTGGCAGCTGTGGCTGCTACTTTAGGCTTGGACTGTGCTGTCTGGTTGGCTTTAGTGTTGTTGGTGTTACTGCAACTAAAACTTAGTAAGAGCAAGGCACTGGTAGCGCAGGCTACTATTTTGGCATATATAGGAAGCTTGTGGGCAAAAGGGTTGGGCATATATAATTATATTAAGTAGACGATATTATAACGGTAAACATCAAAAATTATTCACATTGCATCAAATCAATATTAAAATTATTTACTTGCAGCTTTATGAAGATATATACTAAAACCGGCGATAAAGGTTTCACCTCGCTTATTGGTGGCAGCCGGGTGGCTAAGTACCATATCCGTATAGAAAGCTATGGCACGGTGGACGAGTTGAATGCTTACCTTGGGCTCATTGCCGATCAGGATATTTTACTTCATCATCAACAAATTTTAAAACAAATTCAGGAAAGGCTGTTTACCATAGGAGCATCATTGGCGGCCGACCCAGATAAGCCGGGAATAATAACACCCGACTTAACTACGGCAGATATAGATTTGCTGGAGCAGGAGATGGACGCCATAGATAAGCAGTTGCCACCCTTAAAGCATTTTATTTTGCCGGGAGGTAATAATGCCATATCTTTTTGCCATGTTGCACGCTGCGTATGCCGCCGTGCCGAGCGTATTACCGTTCAACTGGCCGAAGAGAGCAGCGTAGATGAAAAAGTAATAGTATATTTAAACAGGCTGAGCGATTACCTGTTTATGCTGGCACGCCAAATTGGGCACGAACAGCATATAGAAGAAAGGAAATGGATTACCCGGACCTAACGGTTTGAAAAAAATAATTAGATAATCCATTTAGAATTATTATATTTTTGCAAAAATTGATAAATTAACCCCAATAATAAAAATTATAAATATGTACTGGACTCTTGAATTGGCTTCACATCTGGAAGATGCACCATGGCCTGCTACCAAAGACGAACTGATTGATTACGCCATTCGTTCGGGCGCACCTGTTGAGGTTATTGAAAACCTGCAAGCGTTAGAAGACGATGGCGAACCGTATGAAAATATAGAGGAAATATGGCCTGATTATCCTACAAAGGATGATTTCTTTTTTAACGAAGACGAGTATTAAAACCTAAAAAAACCTGCCCCGGCAGGTTTTTTTACTTTATAACAACATTTTGGAATAGTTTTGGTTACCTAAGTAGAAAATACATTTATCTAACTAAAAACATTTTAAAAAAACAACGTTATGAGAGGCTTATTGTACTTAATCGCAGTGGTATTAGTCATTTTATGGGTAGTAGGATTTCTATTCAACGGACTTGGAACATTTGGTAGCGGTGGTATAATCCACGTATTGCTGGTGATCGCTATTATCGCAATCATATTAGGTGTTATACGCAGAGCATAATATTTTATTTCAATCACTCAACTCACTTAAAGCACACATATCATGGGAAATTTATTGTACTTGATCGCAGTTATCCTGATCATTTTATGGGCTGTAGGATTTTTATTCCACGGCTTAGGTACCTTTGGCGATGGAGGATTAATCCACGTATTATTGGTAATCGCTATTATCGTAATCTTGCTTAAAGTTATCCGTAGGGCATAATTTTAGCATTAAAATAAGCTCAAGCCTCTCTGTTTAATTACAGGGAGGCTTTTTTGTTTAGCAGTAATTCGGCGATGGCAATATCCTCGGGAAAGGTGATCTTAAAATTTTGATAGCTGCCTTCAACAATATGAATTTGATGCCCGGCCTGTTCCGCTACGCTGGCATCATCGGTAAAACCTTCGTGGTAGGGGTGTTGGTAAGCAGCTTTTAACAACCCGGCTTTAAATGTTTGCGGTGTTTGCACCAGGTAAATCTCATCGCGCAGCAGGCTTTGGCTGCGTTCGTCTTTTACCTGCCTGATGGAATCGCGGCTTTTTACGGCTACCACTACAGCACCTTGCACAGCCGCCTGGTTGTAAGCTTCCTCAATAATATCTGTACTAATTAATGGTCTAACTGCATCGTGCACGGCTACCAGCGCATTATCGGGCACTAAATTTAAGGCATTTTTTACCGACTGATAACGGCTGTCGCCACCACTCACCAGTGTATAGGGCAGTTGAAACTGATGATCGGCACAAAGACGTATCCAATAGCTGTGGTAGTCCGGGTGTAGTACCAATATAAGGGTGGGCTGTGGTTGGCAAGTGTAAAAGGCATTCAGAGTATGCATTAAAACCGGCAAACCGTTCACCAATAAAAACTGCTTAGGCACGGCCGACTGCATCCGAGTACCTGATCCTCCCGCTACTATTATAGCATAGTGTTGCGATTGGAGATTAGAGGTATGAGTATTAAAAGAAGCTTCGTTGGGCATGGCAGATACTATTGGTACAAATATACGCTTGACCCGGGTTAAAAATCCATGTCCTTTCGAGTGATAACGAGAAATCTTTTCGGAATGATGTGGCCAATCTGATAATTCAAAAAAAATCCTTACTATCGTTCGGAATGAAAGCGTTAATATGTTACTGTTACTGGTAAAACAGAAAAGGTGACCATCACCTGGTCACCTTTTCTATAATATTCTTAATGTCAGTCTGAGCCTGTCGAAGACTTAGCGTGTTAACAAGTCTTCGACAAGCTCAGACTGACACGCTGTAATTTATCTTTAATCTTAGATGATCAGCATGGCATCGCCGTAGCTGTAAAAGCGGTATTTCTCTTTCACGGCAACTTCATAAGCGTTCATAATGTGATCGTAACCACCAAATGCGCTCACCATCATCAACAAGGTTGATTCGGGCGTGTGGAAGTTGGTGATCATAGAATTGGCAATGCTGAACTCGTACGGTGGGAAAATGAATTTGCTGGTCCAGTCGTTAACCGATTTCAGCGATTTATTAGCCGATACGGCCGATTCAATAGCACGCATAGAGGTAGTACCTACTGCGCAAATACGGCTTTTACGCTCAATGGCACGGTTCACAATATCGGCTTGTTTAGGCTCAATAATAATTTGCTCCGAATCCATTTTGTGCTTGGTTAAATCTTCCACCTCAACCGGGCGAAAAGTACCTAAACCCACGTGCAGCGTAACCTCAGCAAATTCAACACCTTTTAATTCCAGGCGTTTCATCAGCTCGCGGCTAAAGTGTAAGCCTGCAGTAGGAGCGGCTACAGCACCTTCGTTTTTAGCGAAAATAGTTTGGTAGCGTTCTTTATCTTCGGCAGTGGCTTTACGTTTAATGTATTTAGGTAGTGGTGTTTCACCTAAAATTTCCACGTTACGGCGAAACTCCTCATCGGTACCATCAAACAAAAAGCGGATGGTACGGCCACGCGATGTAGTATTATCTACCACCTCGGCAACCAGCAGGTCATCATCACCAAAATATAACTTGTTACCTACGCGTATTTTACGTGCCGGGTCAACCAGCACATCCCAAAGGCGGAGTTCTTTATTTAATTCGCGCAGTAAAAAAACTTCAATTGTAGCACCGGTTTTTTCTTTATTACCGTACATACGGGCCGGAAATACCTTGGTGTTGTTCAGGATCATTACATCCTTATCATCAAAGTAACTCAATACATCCTTAAATATTTTATGCTCAATTTTACCAGAATCGCGGTGTAACACCATCAAACGCGATTCATCGCGAACATCTGACGGGTTGTGAGCTATGAGTGATTCGGGTAGATTGAATTTAAATTGAGATAACTTCATATCTTTTTTAAATAGATTTTTAGGGCGCAAATGTACGCATTTTTTCTTGTAAATGTAAATACTTTAACAGGTGCGTTTGTGTCACCTTAATGCAAACAAAAATAGGGTTCATGTCTTAACAAAGGGTACCCTGCTTTATTCTTCAATAAACAGGTATTGCTTATGGTTAACATTAACCAAGTTTTTTACATAAAAGGCAGCAAAATAATTATATCCACATTTAACGCATAAGGGTTAATGCTGGTTATGCTGCTTTAACAGTTTAATATGGATCAATACATTGTAATTATTAGCGTAATAGGCATAGCTGCACTGGCTATGGCCTGGATGCCCACCTTATCGCAACGCACCGGAATTTCATACGCCATCATATACACCCTGGCAGGAGTACTTATTTACTGGGCATTTCCGCACCTGCTGCCCAACGCCGATCCGCGCACAAATCCAACTTACACCTTGCACCTCACTGAGCTGGTAGTTATTATATCCATAATGGGTACCGCTATAAAAATTGACAGGCCATTTAACTGGAAAGGATGGCGAAGTCCTATTAGATTAGTTACAGTAGCTTTAGCGGGTTGCATTGGTGTAGCCGCCCTGCTGGGTTACGCCTTTTTTAGCATGGATGTGGCATCGGCACTATTGCTGGGCGCAGTACTGGCCCCAACCGATCCGGTATTGGCATCGGATGTGCAGGTAGGGCCTCCTAACGAAAAAATCAGGTTTGAAACCAAGTTTGCGCTAACCGCCGAAGCCGGCATAAACGACGGACTCGCGCTTCCGTTTGTGTTGCTGGCTATTACACTATCGCACATGGCTTACCGGGGTGAAGGCAGTATATGGGAGTGGGCAACCTACGAGGTAATTGTACGTATGGCTATTGGCTTGGTAACCGGGTACGTTATTGGCCGTTTGCTGGGTTACCTTGTTTTTACCATGGGCGATAAGTTTGACATGAATGAAGCCCGCGATGGCTTTGTGGCCTTATCGCTCACGCTAATGGTTTACGGCCTTACCGAACTGGTGCACGGCTATGGCTTTATAGCGGTTTTCGTAGCCGGTTTAACCCTGCGGCATTTTGAATCGGGTCATAAGTACCATGATAAGCTGCATGCCTTTGCCGACCAAACCGAGCGCATTATGGTGGCCATAGTGCTCATTTTATTTGGCGGAAGTTTACTGAGCGGTGTGCTCGATGGTTTGACCTGGCGCATGGTGATGTTTTCCATATTGGTGCTTTTTGTGGTTAGGCCATTAACCTCTTTTTTGAGTTTAAAAAGTTGCAACCTGCACTCGCAAGAAAAATGGGTGATCAGCTTTTTCGGGATCAGGGGTATGGGTTCTATTTACTATTTATCGTACGCCCTTAAAGAGGCAGAGTTTCCGTTTGCTAATCAATTGTGGACTATTGTTTCGTTTACCATTTTGCTCTCCATTATTGTACACGGCTTAACTGCCGGTACGGTTATGAAACGCATGGAAGCCCGTTTTGCCAAGGAGATTAAATCGTAACTGATTTGCTGTTTGTTCTCACACAATAACTGTATGTTAGCGAATGCTCTCATACGTAAACGCGTGCGGTTGCCGCGCTACGCTCGCAATGACAGTTTTAAATATATAATGAAGAATATCATCGCCACCCTGGCACTTAGTTTCCTTATTGGCCTCACAGCATTAGCGCAGCAACCCACCGCTAACTTCATCACCACCGATATTGATAACTTTTGGACCGCTTACGATAAAATAACATCGACTAAAGATAGCGCCACGCAGTACAATTATATCAACCAGCTTTTCATTGCCAAAGGCACACCCGGACTCAAAGCCATGATGCAGGCCCGCAGGTACACGGCCAAATCATACATAGATGCCATTAACCAGTACCCGCTGTTTTGGACCTCACTAAAACCTAATACGCTAAAAGCAAAGAATTATGCGGCCGATATTGCAGTCAATGTTTCTAAATTAAAAGCTTTATATCCCGAACTAAAACCATCTAAAATTTACTTCACTATAGGTGCTTTCCGAAGCGGCGGTACCATATTGGATGGCATGGTACTAATAGGAAGCGAAATAGCCCTGGCAAACGAGCATACAGTGACTACCGAATTTCCTCAGGATTTAAATAACCTTAAAGAGGTCTTCAAAAGCAATTCACCTCAAAAAATAGTGTTTAACAATGTGCATGAGTATGTGCATACGCAGCAAAAGACAACCATTGGCAATTACTTACTGGCACAAACCGTGTTAGAAGGCGTAGCCGAATTTGTAACCGAAAAAGCAACTAAACAAACTTCTTCATTGCCGGCCATTGCTTACGGTATGCTACATGCCGAAAAAGTGAAGCAGGCCTTCGTCCTGCAAATGTTTAATTTGGGAGAAGGTTACTGGCTATATAGTAACGATGAAAATGAATTTGGCGTAAGAGACCTCGGTTATTACGTAGGTTACGCCATCTGCCAAAAGTACTATAACCAGGCGAAAAATAAAAAGCAGGCCGTTAAAGCCATGATAGAACTGGATTATAATAACGATGCAGCCTTAATGAACTTCGTCAATCAGTCTGGCTATTTCAGCAAGCCGGTGCAAGTGTATAAAGACAACTATGAAAGCCGCAGGCCGGTGGTTACGGGCATCAAACAATTTAAAAATAACGCGACCAATGTGGATGCATCAATCAGCCTGATTACTATTGAGTTTTCAACCGTGATGGACAAGCAGAACCGAAATTTTGAATTAGGGCCGTTAGGTATGGAGCACCTGCTTAAAGTTAAAAGTGTTAAGGGTTTTTCGGACGATGGCCGGTCGTTAACTTTTGAGGTGGATATGAAACCAGGGACTCGTTATCAACTTACCATAGGCGAAGGCTTTAGAAGCCAAACCGGCGTTCGTTTAAAACCTTATCTTATTAATTTAGAAACTAAGCCGTAGCAGCATCTATTAAACCAACAATGTCATCTCGAACGATAGTGAGAGATCATTTCAGATAAACAGGTCGCCTACTTATCGCTGCTAAAAGATTTCTCGTTATCACTCGAAATGACAGGTTTTTTTATTAAATCAAATTGTAATTTTCTTTCCAAAAAAAAAGAGACCGGGCAATCAAACCCGGTCCCTAATCTAATTTTACTTATGAAAACAACCACAACAAGAAGTCGCCTTCACAGCTAAGATATTCCTATTAGTTGTTAAAAGCAAACCGATGGTTGAAATTTTACTTTAACTTTATATAGTGAAATGTGGCTGCAGTTGACTTTTGAGGCTATTTGTCTATAATTGCAATTGAATTTAACCTGGTTATGAACGTTAAAGTTATTGCCTTTGATGCCGACGATACTCTTTGGGTAAATGAGCCTTATTTTAGGGCTACCGAAGAAAAATTTTGCCAACTGTTTAGCGATTTTTTGCCTGTACATGATATTGAGCGCGAGCTCATGAAAACTATTATTGGAAATTTGGGCCTGTATGGCTATGGTATTAAGGGCTTTGTACTATCGATGATAGAAACGGCACTCACCATAACCGACGGCAAGATCAATACCGACGGTGTTGGCAAAATCCTCACGCTGGGTAAAGAAATGCTGAACAAACCCATTGAATTGCTGGAAGGGGTAGAGGAGTTGCTACAAACCTTACAGGGCAAATACCGGCTGGTGGTTGCTACCAAAGGCGATTTGTTAGATCAGGAACGCAAACTTAAAAAATCGAATCTGCTCCAATATTTTCACCATATTGAGGTAATGTCGGAAAAGGAGGATGCCGGTTATTTAAAGCTGGTTAAGCACCTGGATATTCAACCTCACGAACTGCTGATGGTGGGTAACTCTTTACGGTCTGATATTATACCCGTGCTCAATATTGGCGGCTATGCTATACATGTACCTTACCATATTACCTGGGCGCACGAGATGGTAGAGCATCTGGTAGAACACGAAAACTTTAAAAGCGTAACCCACATTCAGGAAATTTTACCTTATTTATCATTATGAAACATCTGCTCAATTTAAATAACTGGCCCCGCAAACAGCATTTCGAATTTTTTAAACAGTTTGAAGAACCATATTTCGGCGTTACGGCCAACGTAGATGTAACACTGGGTTACGAGCATTCCAAGGCTGCTGGTGTATCGTTATTTATTTACTACCTGTACCAGGCCCTGGCCGCGGCTAACACCATTGAGTCATTTCGTTACCGTATTGAGGATGAACAAGTAATGGTTTATGACAGGGTAGATGCCGCGCCAACTATTAACCGGCCCGATGGTACCTTTGGTTTTGGCTACCTTGACTATAACGAATCATTCGCCCAATTTTTAGAAGGCGCCGAGCGGGAAATTGCAGCGGTACAAAGCAGCAAAGACCTCATGCCATCCAAATCGGGACAAAACGTGGTACACTTTTCGGCCCTGCCATGGATCAACTTTACGTCCATATCGCACGCCCGCATGTTCAGCATCAAAGAGAGCGTACCCAAGGTAAGCTTCGGTCGCATTACCGACGTCGACGGACAAAAAGTAATGCCCGTATCCGTCCACGTGCACCATGCCCTTATGGACGGTATGCACGTTGCCCAATACCTGCAATGCTTTCAGGATCTGCTGAATATGGGACTGTAGGAGAGGAGCGGGGTGTGAGGTTGCGGGGAGGAATTAGTTGCGAGGTTTTTTGCGGGGAGCGAGGTTGAGGGTGGGACTACAACAAATGACTTCGCCATTTAATCTTCAAATCCCATCCTATTACTTAGCTCCCCGCTCTCTAAAACTCGGTCTCCCCAGGACCTCGCATCCGCACTTTCCTCGCTCCCTGCAACAGGGTTCACCCGTACCTCGCAACCATAAACCTCGCAACCGAAGCTACCCGCTCCTCGCAACCTCGCTCCTCTATTCGCTTCTCAAACTTTTCACCGGGTTGGCCATGGCGGCTTTAATGGTTTGCAGGCTCATGGTAAACAGGGCTACTATCACGGTAGAAAAGATGGCTACGCCGAAAATCCAAAGGCTGATGTTGGTATGATATTCGAACCGTTGCAGCCATTGGTGCATGGCATACCAGGCTACCGGTAACGATACTAAAAAGGCCAATACAATTAGTTTTACAAAGTCAACACTTAACAGGGCCACAATTTGGCTTACAGTTGCGCCCAATACTTTGCGTACGCCAATTTCCTTAGTGCGTTGGTTGGTGCTGTGTATGGCTAAACCTAATAAACCCAGGCAGCTAATGAGGATAGATAAGCCTGTGGCCCAGTTGAGCAATTTAGCTGTGTCCTGCTCGGCTTTATAAAAGCGGGCTATGCTTTCGTCCATAAAGCGGTAGGTGAAATCATCTTCAGGATAAATTTCTTTCCAGTCTTTTTCCATTTGTTTAAGGGCGGTGGTCCAGTTATTACCGTTTTTGGGCTTCAAAGCCACGTGAATAACGCGGTTATCGCGAAGTTGGCCGCTGTTAATAATAGCAACCGGGTTGATGCCTACATGTAATGATTTTTGATGAAAATCCTGCACAACGCCTATAATGGCAATGTTTTTTTCGTTGTAAAACAGGGTTTTGCCCACGGCATCTTTAGGCGTGCGGAAGCCTAATTGTTTGGCATAAGTTTGGTTGATAACAAAAGCGCCCGAGGTATCATGCGCCTGTAAGGCACGCCCGGCCAGCAGGCGCAGCTTGTATAGCGACATGTAATGTTCATCTCCGTACTTTAAATATACCTGCGTTTCAATAGCTTTTTTGCCCTCTTTATACTGCATACTGGTTGATGAGGTATTGCCCGATGATGGCGGCGCAGTACCCAGGCTGGTTTCAGCTACTTGCGGAATAGCCTTTAGTTTATTAACATAAACGTACTGTTTTTTAGTATCCGCAAGTTTGTAAGGCGTGTTTATAAATAAAATAGCATCCTGACGAAAGCCAAGGTCTTTATGCAAGATATAACTGATTTGGCTGCCCACCAGCAGCGTTGCCATTACAAAGAATTGCGCAATTACAAATTGGGTAACTGTTAAAGCTTTACGTAAATAATGGGCGTTGCTATTACCGGTTTTATCATAGCCTTTCATTATTTGCACTGGTTGGTATGATGAAAGCATAAGGGCCGGGTATAAGCCCGAAGCCAGGGTTATTACCATAGTGAGCAATACTAAAAACACAGCCATTTGGCCGGTAAGCATCATGGTAAAGTTTACTTCGGGCGGAATAAAATTGCTGAATAGTTTAAGCAGATAGTAAGCCAGCAAGCCCGAAATAAGGGTGGCAGTTAACGTAAGTAAAAACGTTTCGGTTAAAAACTGCCCAATAAGCTGTGCGCGGGTGCCTCCAATGGTTTTGCGTACGCCAATTTCCTTGGCCCGCTGTACCGATTGGGCAGTAGTTAGATTTACAAAGTTAATGCAGCCCAGTATCAGCAAAAAAGCGGCTACGCCCAGTAAGCTGTAAAGCACCGTTTTGTTGGCCAACCGCTGGTCAAAATTGTCGTAATGTTTATTGAAGTGAAGATCTGACAGCGGCTGCAGGAGAAATTCGTGTATATCCCCTTTACTATCGTATTTGCTTTCATGGTTCTTTTTGTACAAGTTATCCAGTTGTTTTTTAATGCCGGCTAACGATGCGTTAGTGTTTACCTTAATGAACAGCTGGTTTGATGATGAAGTGCTTCCCCAGTTAGGCTCGCTGTAATCGGGCAGCAAATTCTTATCAGCCTTGGCAGTAGCCAGGCTAATAAAATCATGGAAGTTAAAATCGGTATGCTGTTGCAGTTCCTGCACAATGCCCGCTACGGTGGTAGTTAAGGTATCTTCGTAAACCACTTGCCTTCCCATCATTTGAGCATAGCTCATCCCCGGGAAATAAATTTTAGCCTGTTTAGCTGTTAAAACTACCCGGTATGGGTCTTTAAATGCCTGTGCACGCGACCCGGCCAGCCATTTAAAATTTAACAGGTCGAAGTATGAACCATCGGTTACTATAATTTGGTTTTGCCGGCCAATATCTTTAGGGGTAACACTTCCTTTAGGTATGCTTACTTTAACATCATCATTGTACCCGTAAAACGGTGCAATTATATCTATACCGGTCACTCCGGCTTTAGCGGCTGGGCCAAGCATAACGGTAACACCCGAATTATAATTCTCATCACCTAAAGACTGTGAATGGGTCACTACCCGGTAAATGCGGTCGCCATCGGGGTGTTGCTTATCAAAACTGAAATCGTACTGTACTATCAGGTAAATTACCATAGCCGCGCTAATACCAATGGCCAGCCCAATGATATTGATAGCCGTAAAAGCCTTGTTTTTCAACAAGCTGCGAAAGGCGGTTTTTAAGTAGTTTTTTAGCATGCTTACCGGTGTTAAGGTTGTTATACCTTTATAATACCGATAAGATTATGCCACTTTGTAATCAATTAATTATGAGTTATTTATATTGGTTGTGTTGTTTCAACCGTACGTAAACGTACACTTATTGTACGGCTGTATTACAATCAATATGTAGTAAAATTAATGCGCTTTTATAAATGTAAAAGGCACATTCTTAATTTGATAACCCTTTTGTTTGAGTAGAGTTATCAGGCCTTTTGGCCCGCCCAGGTGACCAGCACCTACGGCTATCATGGTGCTCGTTTTTCCCACTAAACCATCAATGCGGTTAGCCATAACTACGTTACGTTTAATCAATAAAGCTTCATTAAATGCGGCATCCAGCGGGGCATCGTCGTTCATTTGCTCTAACAGGTTATCAATGTCCTGTTTCACATAAATTTCGGTCAGCTTTTTAATGGTGGCATCGGCGCTGGTATAGGTTTTTAAATAATCCTGCATCATTTTGGCCTGACTGGTTAAGGTAATGGCATCCAGCGCCTGCATTTGTTCGGCCACGGTTTCCAGTCCGCCTACGCTGTCTTTTAGTTCTTTGGCCCGCTTGTACATTTCCATGTCAATAGTTATCGCCTTGCCGTTGTTGAGCAATAACGAGGTTAAAAACAGCGGCTTTAACCGGTACAAGGCAGGTCCCATCATCTGCATCATGGGCGATGTTTTCACCAGCTCTTTTAGTTTGCGTAATGATGCGGTGTCTAACAACTTATCCAGGTATTGCGTACTGTCTTTCACCATGGCATAGCCCATTACTTCCATAGGGTCCATCTTGCCAAAATCAAGTTCAAAATATACCTGTTTGGTTTGCGCCAGTTTAGCCATAACCGGTTGAGGTATACGGTAAAGTGAGGTATCGAACAGGTGGACGGTTCCGTACAGGTAAGTAGGTTGCTTAATGCCCTTACCGGTAATTTGCCAGAGCAGTCCTTTGGTTTGAGCCTGCAACAGGGTAGTGCCGCTTAATAATATGACGATGCAGAGCAGGGTAAGGCGAACGATTTTTTTCATGTGCAAAATGTGTATTAATTGGTAAGGCGTCTGTTCAAAATTTAGCGGATAAACAGTAGACCGTATTTTCTATTTAAAGTTACAAAGTACACAAAATGATAAGCCCCTAACAATAGTTTTATTACTTTTGAAAGTAATGCTACCCCTTACCAACCATACACTCGAAAAACTGGAGAACCTGCTGAAGGTGGCCGGCTATAAGGTGCGGTACGAAAAAGGAAACTTTAAAACCGGTGCCTGCCTGCTGCAAAGCAGCCGCATGATTGTGGTAAACAAGTTTTCGAACCTGGAAAGTAAGATTCAATCTGTTATAGAACTCATCAGGCAGTTAGAGGTGGACTCTAAACTGCTCGACGATAAGCAGCTGGCTTTTTTACATCAAATTAAACAAACCGAACTGCAGCTGTGATCATTACATTTTTAGGAACCGGGACTTCGCAGGGCGTGCCTATTATAGCCTGCGGCTGCGAGGTATGTACTTCTACCGATCATCATGATAAACGCCTGCGCACCTCTGTTTTGCTGGAAACAGATGGTAAGGTGATCTCTATAGATAGCGGCCCCGATTTTAGATACCAGATGCTGCGTGCAGGTGTTAAACACCTGGATGCCGTGGTGTTTACCCATGAACATAAAGACCATATAGCCGGACTGGATGATGTACGGGCATTTAATTACTTTCAGCAGGAAGCTATGGATGTGTATGCGAGTCTCCGTGTGCAGGATGCGCTGAAACGTGAATTTTCCTACATTTTTGCCGACTATAAATATCCCGGCATTCCGCAACTTAACCTGCATACCATAGGCGACGAGCCTTTTTTGGTTGGCCCGGTTAAATTTACACCCATAAATGTGCTGCATTACCGCCTGCCGGTACTGGGTTTCCGCGTTAAAGATTTTACCTATATCACCGATGCCAAAACCATTTCGCCCGCCGAAATGGAAAAGATCAAAGGCAGTAAAATATTAGTGATAAACGCCTTGCAAAAGGAGCCGCACATCTCACATTTTACTTTAAACGAAGCCATTGCCCTGGCTCAACAAATAGGTGCCGAAAAAACATACCTTACCCATATCAGTCACCGCCTGGGCAAACATGCCGATGTTTCTCTGGAGTTGCCTGAGGGAATCGAGTTGGCGTATGATGGGTTGAGGGTAGAGTTGTAGTAACAACTTATTTAGTGCTGATGAACGCGTTCCGTCTCCTCTTGGCCGGAGAGGCCCTTGTTCTTTTTCTTGATAAAAAGAACCAAAAATCAAGTCACCTCCCTATGCTTCTTTACCGCACATGGCCATTGCGCTGCAAAGCCGGGCAGCACCACGGGCTGTTTATATTTTGCCCTTTGTAGGGTTGCTGCTCAGTATCTTTGTCAGGCAAAATTTAAATGGCCCTTTCCCGCCACACAGGCCACCTTGTGCTGCCACGCTTTCACCCGAAGCTGGGAGGTGACGAAACCCCACCCCAGCCCTCCCCAAAGGGGAGGGGGAAATACAAACTACCCTAACCGCCACCGCTTGGCCCCAGCCAAGTGGTAACTATTAACCGGCCTCCGGCCGAAGTAAGCAATACTATATACAAGTCCCCCGCTGTAAAAGAAGCGCGGGGCATTGATGGCACCCGGCCGGGATTTGGCTTTGTGGGCAAAGGCAGGGATTGCCATCAATAGGCCTTTTGGTTACTTTGTGGCTATGACAAAGTAACTGGCCTCTGCGGCCAAGAGCAGACGAAGTAAATCATCAGCACAAACTGAAGTTCAAACTGCATTACCCCAATTAAACGCACAGAACAAGATTCTCCCTGACGTTTTGAAATGACATTAATGCTGTTATCCTTAACTACCAACTAAAAATAATTTATCTACCTTGCATCATCTACTTTTACTTATGGAAAACGCAGACGTACTCATCATAGGCGCTGGTGCGGCAGGTTTAATGGCGGCTTATACGTTGGCTAAGGCCGGTAAAAAGGTGACCGTTTTAGAGGCTTGTAACCGTACCGGGGGCCGCATTCGTACCATTGATAACACCTTGTTTTTTAACCATGCCGAATTAGGTGCCGAGTTTGTGCACGGCAATTTGCCGGTGACCTTGGGCTTGCTTAAAGAGGCCGGTATTGAGTACCATGCTGCCGGGGGCAATATGTGGCATTATAGCAATGGTGCCTTTACGGAAGGTGCGGGGATGTTCGATGGGTGGAATCTGCTCATGAAAAAGCTGAACGCCCTGCAGCAGGACATGACCCTCGACGATTTCCTGGACGAGCATTTCACGGATGTGAAGTTTGATGAGTTGAAAGAATCGGTACGCCAATATGCTGCCGGTTACGATACCAGTGACCCTAAACGCGTAAGTGCCCTGGCCCTGCGTCGTGAGTGGCAAAACGAGGATGAAGATGCCCAGCACCGTATAGAAGGCGGTTATTGCAGGCTGATACAATATTTGGTAACAGCGTTCAAAAGAGCCGGAGGTTTGGTATACCTAAACGCGGCTGTTACTCAACTTAACTGGCAACCCGGCCAAGTGAAGGCGATCACTGCCGATGGCGAAACTTACGAAGCCACTAAAGTGATCTTTGCTATTCCGTTGGGTGTTTGGCAGGCACCTGCTGCGGCTAAAGGTGCTATCAGCTTTGAACCGGCTATTCCGGCGCAGACCGAAGCTTTACAAAAGTTGGGTTTTGGAGCAGTTATTAAAGTACTGTTGCAGTTTGAAGAAATTTTTTGGGAAGATACGGCAACTGAAGAATTGGCCGGCAAAAGCCTGAATGAAATGGCCTTTCTATTATCTGATGAGGCAATGCCTACCTGGTGGACCCAAGCACCCAGCCACGCACCCTTACTAACCGGCTGGTTGGGCGGACCAGCCGCTGCCGATTGGGCTACAAAATCTGAGCAGGATATTTTGCAGATCTCGTTGCAATCCATCGCTAATATATTTAATCGTAGTCCCGAGTGGCTTAAAAGTAAGCTGGTGGCCTGGCATGTGGTTAACTGGACTGCCGAACCCTACATATACGGTTCTTATTCGTACGATACTGTGCACACCACCGAAGTGTTAGAGTTACTTCATAACCCGGTTGAAAACACCATTTACTTTGCCGGCGAATTTATGTATCAGGGTACTGCCATGGGTACGGTAGAGGCCGCTTTAACCAGTGGGAAAGAGGTTGCAAATAAGCTGTAAGGTTTTAATTGTCATAATAATTTATTAAAGTATGTAAGTACTTATAAAAGAAATAACGCTTTATCTTTATATTAATTCTGGAGAAATGTCACGGTATCGTCTGCGCAGGGCAACATTCCCATTACATTTGCCTCAAATACGTGTAATCATTTTGATTTTTTTCAATTGATGCTACATTTGCTATTGTCTATCGTAATTATTCTTCCTGATGCTTAACAGATTTTTAATTTACACCAGCCTGGCAAGTGCTTTCCTCTTTTCATCTTCATATGTTAAGGCGCAGGAGGTAAAAGCGCTTAGCATGAAAGAGGCTATTCAGGTTGGGATGGATAATTATCCGGCCATTCAAGCCAAAAAAAATCAGCTTAATTCTTCCAAATCATATTTAAAGGAAACCCGTACCGAGTACCTGCCCGATCTTAACTTTTCGGCGCAAAACTCATTTGGTACAATTAACGGGCAAAATGGTCCTTTAATAGGTTACCGCGGACTCGCCGTATCTTCATCCGGTCCCGCCTTACGCGAGCAAAGCTGGAACGCAGCTTTCGGTTCCTTATATCTCACTAACGTTAATTGGGATTTTTTTGCCTTTGGTCGCGCATCCGAACGTATTAAAGTACAGCAACGGGTTGTAAACCGCGATGAGGCCGATTTGGGTCAGCAGGAGTTTCAGCATAAAGTAAGGGTTGCTGCAGCCTACCTGAACGTACTGGCCGCCCAGCGGTTGGTAAAAGTTCAGCAAGATAACCTGAGCCGTACGCAGGAAATTCGGCGGGTTATTGTAGCTCGTGTAAAAAACGGCTTGAACCCGGGTGTCGATTCTTCATTTGCCAATACGGAAGTATCTAACGCTAAAATACAGCTGACCAACGCGCAGCAAAACGAGCAGGAACAGGTTAACCAGCTTTCGCAATACTTAGGCTATTCTACGCCACCGGCCGATTTTGCGCTCGACAGCACCTTTGTGGTTAAAAACCCGGTAATGCCGAACGCGGCATCCAAGCAGCCGCAGGAAAATCACCCGGTGCTGCAGTTTTATAAAGACCGCATACAGGTGAGCGATGAGCAGGTTAAATATCAAAAAACCTTCGCGCTGCCTACCTTTTCGCTGGTGGGCACTTTCCAGGGGAGGGGTTCTGGCTTCACGCTGGCACCGGCTATAAATACGCCGGTTGCTTACAATACCAACTATTTCGATGCGCTTAATCCAACCCGTTTTAACTACTTAATTGGCATTGCCACCTCCTGGAACCTGTCGAGTTTGTTCCGTACCAAGTACCAGGTGCAATCGCAAAAATACCTCTCGTTACAATATAAGGATGATTACAACCTGGTTGACCAGCAACTGAAAAACCAGCAGGCACTGGCCGAAACCCGTATCAATAACGCGCTCAAGAATGCGCAGGAAGCACCGGGACAAATCAGATCGGCCAATGATGCTTACATACAAAAGGTAACGCTGTACAAAAACGGACTGGCCACTATTACCGATTTTCAGCAGGCGTTATACTTGCTTTACCGGGCCGAAACCAATAATTACATAGCCTACAACAATGTTTGGCAGGCCCTGCTGTTCAAAGCCGCCTCAACGGGCGATTTCGATCTCTTCATTAATAATTTTTAAGCTAATTATTCGCTGCAATAACCATGGGACTTATAAAATTTGCACTCCGTAAACCCATCACCATCCTGGTTTTCGTAGCCGGATTGTTCTTCTTCGGGCTCAACGCAATCCGCAACATCAAGATCGATATTTTTCCCGATTTGAACTTGCCTGTAATTTATGTTTCGCACCCTTACGGTGGTTACACGCCTACCCAAATGGAATCGTATTTTGGTAAGCAATATGTGAATTTGCTGCTGTACGTATCGGGTGTTAAAAGTATTGAAACCCGTAATATTCAAGGTTTAACCCTTATTAAATTATCATTTTACGAGGGTACCAACATGGCGCAGGCCGCTGCCGAGGTATCCAGTTACACCAACAGGGCACAGGCCATTTTTCCGCCGGGTACGCAACCGCCGTTCATTTTAAGGTTCGATGCATCTACCCTGCCGGTGGGGCAGTTGGTGCTTACCAGTCCTACGCGCAGCAATAACGAACTGCTCGATCTGGCCAATGTGTATGTACGTTCGTCGTTTACCTCGGTACCGGGTTTAGTTTCTCCGGCACCTTTCGGGGGTAACACGCGTTCGGTTTTAATTAAGGTAGATCCAAGTTTACTGCGCTCGCACAACCTTACGCCCGACCAGATCGTTACCGCCATTCGCGAAAACAACCTGAACTCGCCTGCCGGTAACGTGCGTATAGGCGATTTGAATTATTTGACCCCGGCCAATACCTCCATGAAAAAGGTGCAGGATTTTGGCGATATTCCGCTGTATCGTAACGGCATCCAAACCGTGTTTATGCACGATGTAGCCACGGTTGAAGATGGTGCCGATATTACCAGCAGTTATGCTTTGGTTAACGGCAAACGCTCGGTTTACCTGCCTATCACTAAATCGTCCGACGCATCAACCTGGGAAGTGGTGCAGAACCTGAAGAAAGCCATACCGCGTTTTCAAGCATTGTTGCCTGAGGATGTGAAGCTGTCGTACGTGTTCGATCAATCTACCTATGTAATTAACGCCGTAAAAAGTTTGGCCGAAGAGGGTGCTATTGGTGCCGTACTGACCGGCTTAATGGTACTGCTGTTTTTGGGCGATAGGCGAGGGGCGCTCATTGTAATCCTGACTATTCCTACTTGTATTGTATCGGGAATTTTATTCTTATCCCTGTTCCATCAAACTATCAATATTATGACGCTGAGCGGCTTGTCGCTTGCTATCGGTATTTTAGTTGATGAATCGACAGTAACTATTGAAAATATTCACCAGCATTTTGCCATGGGTAAGCCCAAGGCGCTGGCCATTTGGGATGCTTGTAAGGAGATCGCTTTCCCTAAGTTATTAATCCTGTTTTGTATTCTGGCGGTGTTCGCGCCGGCTTTTACCATGAAGGGCATCCCGGGTTCATTGTTTTTGCCGCTGGCATTGGCTATCGGTTTCTCCATGATTACGTCGTACCTGTTATCGCAAACCTTCGTGCCTATTTTGGCTAACTGGATTATGAAGAACGATCACGAAAAGAAAGATTTTGTGATGGACGATGACCATGATTTAAAAGAAGAATCGGCACGCCATGCTTTGGAAGATCATGATCAGAATGAAACGCGTTTCGATAAGTTTCGTCACCGTTTTATGGGTTGGATGGATAGCATGCTGCCCCGCCGCCGGTTAATTGTGAGTGTTTACGTGGTAGCTTCGCTTGCCCTGGCATTTTTACTATTTACTACTATAGGTCGCGATGTACTGCCCAAGGTTGATTCGGGAACGTTCCAGGTAAGGTTGCGTGCCCCCGATGGTACCCGTTTGGAGCGTACCGAAGCCATTACTGTTCAGGCGCTTAAGATATTAGGTAAGGTAGTGGGTAAAGATAAAATTGCTATTACCTCGGCCTTTGTGGGTACGCACCCTTCGCAGTTTTCTACCAGCCCCATTTATTTGTTCATGGCTGGTCCGCAAGAGGGCGTGATACAAGCCGCTTTAACCGAAGAATATGAAGGCAGTTTGGACGACCTGAAAGAAGAATTTAGGATGGCTGTTAAAAAGGAAATGCCTAACATCAAGGTATCGTTTGAGCCTATAGACTTGACCGACAAAGTATTGAGCCAGGGGTCGCCAACGCCCATCGAGGTTGCTATCACCAGCAAAAACAAAAAGCAAAACGTGGTATATGCCTACAAAGTACTCCGTAAGCTTAACCAAATTAAGTACATGAGGGATGTGCAGATAGGCCAGTCGTTCAAATACCCATCTATCAACATTAATTTAGATAGGGTACGTGCGGCACAATTAGGGGTTAGTGTGGGTGATATTTCCCGCTCGCTTATTGCCTCTACCTCTTCATCCCGTTTTACCGAGAAAAACGTATGGCTGGATGAAAAGGTTGGTTTGAGTTACAACGTACAGGTGCAGGTGCCCGAGTATCAAATGTCGAGCATTAACGATATTAAGGAAATCCCTATAATGGCTAACCAGCGCAGGCCGGTGCTGAGCGATGTGGCCAGCATTAAAATGGATACTACGTACGGCGAAAACGATAATATTGGTGCTATACCTACCTTATCGGTTACGGCCAATTTACACAAAATGGACTTGGGCACGGCCACCGATGCCGTGCAGGAAGCCATTAAAGAGTTAGGGGAATTGCCCCGCGGATTAACTATTGAAGCGCGCGGCCTAACCCAAACCTTAGGTGATACCCTTGGAAGCTTACAAAGCGGTTTAATGATAGCCATTATTGTGATCTTCCTGATGTTAGCAGCTAATTTTCAATCATTTAAAGTATCGTTAGTGGTGCTGAGTACGGTGCCGGCAGTTATCTTCGGGTCGTTGTTGCTGGTGAAACTAACCGGGGCAACGCTCAACTTGCAATCGTACATGGGGATGATCATGTCGGTAGGGGTGGCTATCTCCAACTCGGTATTGCTTATTACCAATGCCGAGGAATTACGGATGATTAACGGCGACGCGCTGAAATCGGCCCGCGAATCGGTAGCCCTGCGTTTACGCCCCATTTTAATGACCAGTTTAGCCATGATTGTGGGGATGATTCCCATGGCCTCTGGCTTGGGTGAAGGCGGCGATCAAACATCACCATTGGGTCGTGCGGTGATCGGTGGCCTGTTTTTCTCTACGTTTGCATCGTTACTGATCCTGCCCCTGGTATTTGCCTGGGTACAGGGTAAAACTACTACCGAATCGGTATCACTGGATCCGGAAGATGAGGAAAGTAAATACTATGTGCCGTTGCACCATAAAGGGAGTACGGAGCCGGGAGTATAGAGTTCCGAGTCAGGAGACAAGATGTATATAGGAGTGTTCTGTGAGGACACAGAACACGGCAAATTAGCCGATGCCTGTGTCCTCATAGGCATCTTTTCCTTAACTTAATCAATCTTGCTCTACAGAATAAGAATTAGAAACATAAGGCTATGCCTTTGCCAATAGATATTGAATAAATTGCTACTTTATAATAAGATGAAAGATCTGAAAAGTAATATAACCGCTGCCTTGTCTGTGCTGAGTATAACGGCCGTACTAAGTTTGAGCGCCTGCCATTCGGATGAGAAAGAAAAAGCCGAAAAGGAGCGCGCGCAACAGGAACAGGCTGATATTGAAGTGCCGCCTGTAGAAACGGTTGAACTACAAAAAAGCAAACTGGTATCCACCTTGAATGTACCGGGCGAACTGATGCCTTACCAGCAGGTGAGTTTGTTTGCCAAGATCAACAGTTACGTAAAAAAGTATTTGGTTGATGTGGGTTCAGAAGTAAAAAAAGGTCAGTTGATGATCATACTCGAAGCGCCTGAAATGAATTCGCAGCTGGCATCAGCACGGGCCCGTGTAAAGCAGCAGGAAGCTATTTATTTGGCCAGCAAGGCCAATTACGACCGTCTGTTTAATACCGCCAAAACACCGGGTACCATTGCCCAAAACGATATTGACCAGGCCGATGCCCGCCGCAAGGCCGACTATGCCAACGTGGATGCCGCCAAAGCTGCTTACCAGGAAGTGAGCTCCAACCTGCAATACCTGCAAATACATGCCCCGTTTGATGGTGTGGTGAGCGAGCGTAACGCCAGCATGGGCGCTTATGTGGGTCCGGGTGGTGGAGGTGCGCAACTGCCTTTGTTTGTGGTACAGCAGCAAAAAAAGCTGCGTTTGGTAATCTCAGTTCCTGAAATCAGCACCGGTTCTTTAAGTAATAAGAGTGAGGTGGGTTTCACGGTACGCGCCCTGCCTAACCAGGAGTTTACTGCTAAAATCACACGTTCTGCCGGTTCGCTGGATGCCAAATTGCGTTCAGAACGTTTGGAAATGGACGTAGAAAATCCTAAAAAACTGTTATTGCCGGGTATGTACGCCGAAGTAAAGGTTCCGCTGAAATCACATGATAGCACCTTTGTAGTGCCTAAAACCGCGCTTGTACAATCCACCGAAAAGGTATTTGTGGTACGCATCGATAAAAACCACCGTGCGCAATGGGTAGATGTACAAAAAGGAATTCAGAACAAGGACGGGGTAGAGGTATACAGTAAAGACCTCCACATTGGCGATAAGCTGGTTAAAACCGCCACCGATGAAATCCGCGACGGCCAGCCGGTAAAAGATCAGCCCGCCAAGAAAGAGGAAGAGAAAAAGGATTAATAGGAGCGGGGATCGGGAGCTGAGTTAAGAGGAGCGAAGATCGGGGTTGATAGGAGCGGAGAGAGGATGGAAATTTTCATTCCATGATGCCAAAATCCTCGTCATACCGGTGGATATCGGCATCCCACCAGAAGGTCTGCGATATACCCAGCAAGTGAGGTGCTGAAACAAGTTCAGCATGACCTCGCTCGAAATTTAACCTACCTCAAAACCCCCGGTCATGCCGATGCATATCGCCATCCCACCGGAAAGGTCTACGATATACCCAGCAAGCTGAAACACGGTCAGCATTGCCCCCACTTGAGTTCGCAGTAACTACGGATGGTTTTTATTGATACAATAATGTAACATTCAATTATTTATGTATTTTTAAAAACGTTTTGCCCGTCCATTTTTTGCGTGGTACAACTACCCAATTAATACTGTTGTTAGCGTGAAAAGGCTTTTTTGTAGTTTATTGTTATTGCTGGGCTTACTGTGCTGTAAATTATCGGGCTACGCACAAAGCAATAAGGGAACGGAGTTTTGGACGGCCTACATGTCGCACATAAACGGTGCCAACAGCAAAATGAGCGTGTACATCGCTTCTGATGTAAACGCCGATTACCGGGTAGAATTTGCCAACGGTACCTTAATTGCAGCAGGAACGGTTTTAGCCAATAGCGCAAATCCAATAGATATACCATCCAGTGCTTACCTGGGTACCGCCGAGGTTAATCCCAGTTCGTCGTCAGACAGAAAGGGCATCCATATTACCTCAAACCGGCCCATAGCGGTATACGCGCATATTTATGATAACAATGTATCGGGCGCTACCTTGCTGCTGCCGGTGAACTCATTGGGTAAAGATTATTATTCCATTAATTACAAGCAGATATCTAACGCTAATCCTTCGCTATCCACCTTTGCTGTAATTGCTACAGAAGATGGAACAACCGTACGTATAACGCCCAGCCAGGCTATTGTAAGCAGGGATTTTAATACAACCACCGTTACTCATGCGGCTAACGTTCCCTACCAGGTAGAGATGCAAAAGGGCGAAGTTTACCAGGGCGCTTCAACTACCGACTTAACCGGTACGCATATTGAATCTGTTGCCACGGGTACCAGTCTCTGTAAAAAGATAGCGGTATTTTCGGGCAGTAACAAGATTGCTATCGGCAGTCCTAATAACTCGTCCGATAATTTATTTCAGCAGGTGTACCCCACATCGGTATGGGGAAAAAACTTTATCACTACACCTTTAAACGGGCGTAGCTATGATGTTTTCCGGATCATTTACAGCGATGTAACCGCCGCCGTGCAGGTGAACGGTGCAGCCGTAACGCCATCGGTGCTGGTAGGCGGTATTGCTTATTACGAATTTGCCACGCCAAACGGCGGCAATGCTACCAACGTTATTACATCCGATAAACCCATACAGGTAGCGCAATATGCCGTAACACAAGGCAACGGTTTGGGCGGAACCCGGGTTGGCGAAACCATGGGCGATCCGGAGATGATTTACCTGCCGCCCATTGAACAGGGGCTTACCAGGGTAACGCTGTATTCGTCGCCCTACTTTAACATCAGGGATAATAGCTTCATTAACGTGGTATTGCCTACGGTAGCTACTGGTACATTTACGCTCGATGGTAACACTTATGGAGGTACTAAATTTGCAGCAATACCCAGCACCATATATTCGCATGCACAAATACCGGTAAGGGCAGGCTCGCATACCATTGCCGCCGCCGAAAAATTCAGCGCCATTGCCTACGGCTTTGCCGCCACCGAATCATACGGTTATGCGGCCGGTACCAACCTCCTCAATTTAAACGAACAAATTGTACTGGCGGGTGTGGGTACCACCAGTGTTACGCAGCTTAACGGCTGTGTAAATATTCCGTATTACTTACAGCTTACTTTACCCTACCAGCCAACTAAAATTGTGTGGGACCCCAACAATGGGTCGGTACCTTTGCTGTTACCTAACCCGGCACCGTATAAAACCGAAACACAGGCCAATGGTACTATACTGTACACCTACCGTTACCCTATACCCGTAGTTTACCCGGCTGGTTATTATAACGCTACAGCTACCGTTACTCAACCTGTGATACTAAGCAACGACTGCGGTGCCGATAAAATAGTAGATTTCAGTTTTTACATTACCGAATACCCCGTTGCTAAGTTTACGCCGCCAACCGCCAATTGTGCGGGCAGCCCCGTTCAGTTTAACGATGGCTCGGACCCTGCAGGCAGCGTGGTAACGCGCTGGGCCTGGGATTTTGGCGATGCCGCCGGAAGCACACAGGCCAATCAAAACACATCTGCTTTAAAAAACCCTCAGCATACTTATGCTACAGGCGGTAATTACACGGTAACCCTTACCGTTTTTAACGAAAACGATTGCCAGTCGGTACAAACCAGTACCCAAACGGTACACATCAGTAAAAACCCCACCGCTAAGTTTATATCATCTAATGGTTGCTCGGGCGGTGCAATAACCTTTACCGATCAGTCTGCCGCTAACGAGGGCACTCTTACCGAGTGGAAATGGGATTTTGGCGATGGCAGCCCGGTACAAACTTTAACCAGCAATGCAGCCTTCAACCATGCCTATGGTGCAGCAGGCAATTACAATGTTACCTTAACCGTTACCAACACCAACGGTTGCGTTAGCGTCATAACAAAGGCCGTTGTAGTAAGTCCGCCACCGGTAGCAAGTTTTACTTTGCCCGATGCCTGTATAACCGATGTGGCCAGGTTTACCAGCACCAGCACCATTGCCGACGGTACCGAGAGTGAGTTTATTTACGAATGGAACTTTGGCGATGCTAATGCTACGGTAACTGGTAACCGGTGGTACACAAAAAATGCGCAGCATGTGTATACCCAGGCAGGCAGCTATAACATCACCCTAAAGGTAACCTCAAAGTATGGCTGCGTAAGCGAAACAACCATGCCTTTCTTTTTAAATGGCGCCTTCCCTGTGGCTAAGTTTAACATGGAGAATGAAATATGCAGTAATACAGACCTGGTAATGGAAGACCAAAGCACCGTATTGCCCGGCGTAATTACCAGGTACCAGGTTTACTACGATTATGATAATCATCCTGAACAGGTAGAAGTTTACGACCGCAATAATTTGCCCATACCAGCCAATAAGCTGTTTATACATAGTTACGGCTTGTTTAACACGCCCATGAGTAAATTGTACCATGTAAAAATCATTGTATACTCGGGGAGTTCGGCCAATTGCAGTGCGGTGTTCGATAAGGTGATAACGGTTAAAGCTAACCCTATGGTAACGCTTACCCACGCTGCTGATATTTGCCAGGAAAATAACCCTATACAATTTGGGCAAAACGTTCAATTTAATTTTATGGGGACAGGTACTTTTACAGGTGCAGGGGTAAGTGCCGGCGGTGAGTTTGACCCCAAAAAGGCCGGACCGGGAACGCATGAAATTACCTACACTTTCATTGCCAATAATGCCTGCCCTTATGTAGAAAAATTTAACATTATTGTTTATCCTACGCCTATTATAACCGGCAAGCACGATGTTACCATAAATGCAGGCGGCCAGGTCACGCTCGATCCGTTGGTGGTGTCGCTAAACAGTTCGGCTTTAAATTACGAATGGTCGCCCAAAAGCGGACTTAACCATAGCAATGTGGCCAGCCCCGTAGCCAGCCCTGCCAGCGATACCCAGTACATGCTTACCGTAACATCGGCCAATGGCTGCATGGTTAAAGGTTTTTTTAATGTGAGCGTGCTGGCTTCACCGGTAATATTTAACACCTTTACGCCCAATGGCGATGGTTACAACGATTTATGGAAAATTCAGAATATGGAATATTATCCAAAATCGACGGTGGAAATATTTAGCCGTAACGGCGACAAAGTGTTTCGCTCCATAGGCTATCCTGTTGCCTGGGATGGGCGTTACAACGGTGCCGCACTACCAGCCGGAGTATATTATTACGTTATCGATCTTAAAAATGGAAAGCCTCTATTGTCGGGTTCTGTAACTATTATAAGATAATTATTAAATGAAAAAACCTAACCTTATCACCTTACTGTTTTTATTTACCTGTTGCCTTAACGCCGCTGCCCAGCAAAGGCCGCAATACACGCAATACGTATTTAACAACTATTTGCTTAACCCCGCCGTAACGGGTATCGAAAACTACACCGACCTCAAGGCTGGCTACCGCAGTCAGTGGACCGGCCTCGAAGGTTCGCCGGTTACCAGTTACCTTTCGGTAAACGCGCCCATTGGCGATAATTTTGTACATGGCGATGCCACCAGCATGTCGGGCGGGGAAAACGTAAACTCCCTGGGCCGGCAGTATTATCGCGATTATATATCGGCCGAACCGCACCACGGCGTGGGGGGGATGATAGTGAGCGATAGGGCCGGGCCTATTACGCAAACCACTATAAGCGGCACTTACGCTTATCACCTGGGGTTAACCGATAGGTTAAACCTTTCGGTAGGGATAATGGCGGGCATTAACCGTATAAGCTTGGATGTAAGCCAGGTGGTTTTAGAAAACCCGGCCGATCCGGCTATTGCCAACGGTAACACCAGCCAGTTTAAACCCGATTTAGGGGTAGGGGTATGGGCATATTCGGCCAATTACTACTTTGGTGCATCGGTACAACAGTTAATCAAGCAAACGCTGAGCTTCGGCAACAAATCGGTTTATAACCAGGGCAAAACCGTGCCGCACTATTTTGTAACCGGTGGGGTAAAGTTGTTTTTAGATGAAGATATTACGCTGATGCCATCGGTATTATTCAAAGTAGTAAACCCGGCACCAGCCAGTTACGATATAAATATGAAGCTGGCCTTTAGCAACCGTCTATGGGTAGGCGGTTCCTATCGCCATAACGATTCGCAATCGGCCATGCTGGGCGTAAACATTAACCCGGCTATTAACCTCGGCTACTCTTACGATTTTACCAACTCCAACCTCCGCACGGTAAGTAACGGCACCCACGAAATTGTGTTGTCGCTGTTGTTAAATAACCGCTACAAGGTGCTCAACCCGCAACGGGTTTGGTAATTATATAACTGCGTAGCAATAGCAATCAAAATCCTGTCATTGCGAGCGATAGCGTGGAAACCGCACGCGTTTAAGTAGACAGGCATACATTCAGGAGGTAAAAAGTATTTGGGCGTTGCCTTCGGCCCGGGCTATCCGTTACAAGTCCTCATTTCGCTGTCGCTGCATTCCGGGCTTTCCACTGCTATCCCTAACGCAAACTGCTCACGGCACAAAGTGATTCTGGTCGAAATAAACTATGTCATTGCGAGCGATAGCGTGGCAATCTCCTGCGAACAGGTTACTACGCGTTTAGAGATTGCCGCGTCGCTATCGCTTCTCGCAACGACAGAAATTTTTTCGCGGCATTCTATAAGCCATTTCAAAAAGCCCTACCTCCCGGGGGGGGGTTGGGAAGGGCTCCCTACTCGCCCCAAACCGTCACCATTAACTTCCTGGCACCACCATAGTTGCGATGCTCGCACAGGTAAATGCCTTGCCAGGTGCCCAGTGCTAACCTGCCATTGCGTACAGGTATCATCACCGAAAAGCCCAGCATGGCCGCTTTAAGGTGCGCGGGCATATCATCCGAACCCTCATCGTTGTGCAGGTAATCGGGGTCGTTTTCAGGAACGGCTTTGTTAAAGTAAGTTTCAAAATCTTGCCTAACAGTAGGGTCGGCATTTTCGTTGATAGTGAGCGAAGCTGATGTATGCTGAATAAACACCTGGCACATGCCCGTTTGTATACTGCCTAACTGCGGCAAAGCCTGTAAAATTTCGGTTGTTACTAAATGGAAACCCCGTTGCCTGGCCCTCAGTTGTACCGGTTGCTGATATATTTTCATGGTATTTATACGCTGCGTAAATTTATCCTATAATTAAAAAGTTGCAACATGCAGCCGATGGTTTTTGTTCTGCGGTGAGTGGTTGCAGGCGCTATGTTAAAAACATGGCCACGTTGATAACCTAAACGGCTGTATGTATTATAACAACTATTGTGTAAAGAAGCCTTTAATATGAAATCGTTGAACAGATAGTTTTCGTATATAATCACAAATTCAATCTGATATTATAATATACATCATATAACCTTTTTTGAAAATTTAAGTATAAAGAAAACGTAATTATAATTTAAGCAAAGTACAGCTGTACTAACTTTTAGTTAAACCACATTTTATGAATAAACTATTGCCGATGCCTGTCAATGAAATGGAAAGGTTAAAAGCCTTATCAGATCTGGATCTTGATTATTCAAGTTTAAACGACAATTTAAAAAGCTTAAGCAAACTGGCTGCAAAAATTGCAGGCACCGATATTTCTATGGTGAATCTTATTGATTCACTCACTCAGTGGACCATTGCCAACCATGGCCTCGATGTTGACCAGATGGACCGGGAAGATTCGGTTTGCCAGTACACCATTGTGGAAAGGGAAAGCTTTGAAGTTCCGGATCTTTCCTTAGATGATAGGTTTAAAGACAAATTTTACGTAAACGGCAACCCCAACCTGCGTTATTATTATGGCGTACCCCTGCGTGCCGATAACGGGAGTCATTTAGGTGCTTTATGCGTACTGGATACTCAAACCCGTATGCTTACACCCGAAAAGGTAGAAATGTTAAAGATAATTGCTGATGAGATAGTTAACCGGCTAAAAGCACTCAGCATAGTAGATAATTTACGTGGTCAAATTTCTGAAGTTACCGAAAATCAGCGCAGGGTGGCTCATGATATACGAGGCCCGCTGGGCGGTATTATTGGCTTGGCGCGTATTATAAGTGAGCAGGGTGATGAAAACACGATGGAAGAGGTGCTGGAATTTATCAACCTCATTCAAAAGAGCGGGCATTCGATATTAGAACTGGCCGATGAAATTTTAACGCTCGACAAGCCAAATATGAGGCTCGAAGCCAAACTCAGCGGCGATGAGTTCAACCAGATAGCCCTTAAAGAAAAATTGCTGAAACTTTATGTACCACAGGCTATCAATAAAAATATAAATTTTGAAGTAATTACTAACGCCAACACACAGGCCATACCTTTTTCCAAAAACAAGCTGCTACAAATTGTAGGCAACCTCATATCCAACGCCATGAAATTTACGCCTGTCGGCGGTATGGTAACGGTGCATTTGGGGATTGATATTGAAGCCACCGGCCATATCTTACAAATTAAGGTAGAAGATACCGGGGTGGGCATTACTCCCGATAAAATAGGCAGCATTTTAAAGGGCGATTGCGAAACCACTAACGGTACCAGTGGCGAACCAGGCTACGGCTTTGGTTTGGCCCTGGTAAAGCACCTGGTAGATAGCCTGAAAGGTACCATGCAAATATGTTCGGAATTAGGGAAAGGCACCGCCTTTATGATAAGCCTGCCACAAGCAGGAAATAAAAGATAAAGTCTTAAATTTCATTTAATGCCTGTCATTTCGAGTGATAACGAGAAACCTTTCCGAAGCGGCAGGTCACCGACTTAGCCGTTCGAAAAGATCTCTCACAGACGTTCGGGATGAACTGTGTTATACAAACAATACTGTTCCACCCTGTCATTTCGAGTGATTACGAGAAACCTTTTTGAAGCGGCAGGTTACCACCGACTAAGCCATTCGAAAAGATCTCTCACTATCGTTCGAGATGACAAGATAAGGGTTTGAAGTTTGTTCAGAGTCTTTTTACGAGAGACCACACGAAGATAAAACTTCAGTAAGAAGTCTGTCATTTCGAGTGATAACGAGAAATCTTTTCGAAGTGGCAGGTAGCCGACTTGAAAGTTCGAAAAGATCTCTCACTAACTTTCGAGATGGCAGGAAATGACTTCTATCTTTTAGTAGGATCCATTGTCTATACTATTCGCAATTACAAATGTCTGCGATGAAATCCATCGTTAACAATTCCCCAATAAATCTAATTTTTTGTAAGAAAACGTAATTAAATGCAATTTTTTGAAACTTTTTGAAGTTTAAAAGTGCCAAAAATGGAAGTTTTTTGACAGGTGATGTTTGAATTTTGTAATAAATAGTGTTATTTTTGTAATGTCTTCAATGTTTGATGTTAGTAACTTTGAAAACAAATTTTAACCATGGGAAAGCCGGAAACCTTAGAGGATTTTTATCAGCAAAAGTTTAATTACCTGCCCACCAATTTGCAGCAGGATATTGGCCATTTCAACGTGTTTCGTTTGGAGGATTGTTACAATCCTGAAGCTAAGCCGGTAACTTATAGTCGCCGCGATTTTTATAAAGTCAGCCTCATGAGCGGCAGCGGACGGATTCATTACGCCGATAAAAGCATTGAAATAGAGGGCACTACGCTCATGTTTTTTAATCCGCAGGTGCCTTATACGTTTGAGTCGTTTTCGGATAACAGGCGGGGCTATTTCTGTATTTTCTCAAAATCGTTTTTTACCGACAAGGTACGTGGTGGTATAAGCGACTTGCCCATGTTTGCACCGGGTGGAAAACCAGCCTATTCGCTTAATACTGACCAGTATAGCCAGGTAGCCAACGTGTTTGAACGCATGCTGGGTGAAATAGATTCTGACTATGCCTTTAAATATGACCTGTTGCGTAACTATGTTACCGAGCTTACGCACTTTGCATTAAAATCGCGTCCGTCGGAAAGTTTATACCAGCACCCCGATGCCAAATCGCGTATTACGGCCGTATTTACTGAGCTGTTAGAGAGGCAGTTCCCTATTGAAACACCATCGCAAAGGTTTACCATGCGCTCTGCTAAAGACTTTGCCTCACAACTGGCCGTGCATGTAAATCACCTTAACCGTGCCATTAAAGAAACTACCGGTAAAACCACTACCGATCTTATTGCCGAGCGTATTGTGTCTGAAGCAAAATCGCTGCTGCGCCATACCGATTGGAATGTATCTGAGATTGGCTATTGCCTTGGATTTGAGGAGCCTGCGCATTTTAATAACTTCTTTAAAAAGCAAACACAGCTTACCCCAACCGGTTTCAGGGTTGCCGCCTAAGTTATCTTGGAAGGTGGCGTAAACAATTGCTTTCCTGCTTGTTATGTAATGTAGTTATTACATTAAAGCGCACAAGTTATGCACACCTCGTTTAATGCCCTGCTGGTTACCGAAAAAGATGGTAAGTTTATAAAAGGAATCAGTCAAGTAACTGTAGATCAGTTATCTGAAAACGATCTGCTGATTAAGGTAAGCTACTCTTCCATTAATTTTAAGGATGCGCTTTCTGCATCGGGCAATAAAGGGGTAACACGTAAATTTCCGCATGTGCCGGGCGTAGATGCTTCTGGTATCGTTATTCGCTCTAATTCTGCTGCTTTTAGCGTGGGTGATAAGGTGCTGGTTACCGGGTTCGATTTGGGTATGAACACCTGGGGCGGTTTTGGTGAGTACATTAGCGTGCCTGCCGACTGGGCAATCATTCTTCCTAAACATCTTTCTTTAAAGGATGCCATGGCTTTTGGTACTGCCGGTTTAACTGCTGGTTTGTCTGTTTATCAATTAGTTAACGCCGGACTAACCCCTGATAAAGGCGAGGTAGTAGTAAGCGGTGCAACCGGTGGGGTAGGGAGTATAGCTATCGCCATCTTGTCTAAATTAGGTTTCAACGTGGTAGCCATATCAGGTAAAAAGGACGATCATTATTTATTGCATACGCTTGGTGCTAAGCGCGTTATAGGCCGTGAGGGATTTATAGCGCAGTACGATAGTAAAGCTATTGCTACTTCGGCATTTGCAGCAGGGATTGATACCGTTGGCGGGCCCATACTATCGGGCATTTTAAAGGCCATGTGCTACGGCGGTATGGTTGCTTGCTGCGGTATGGTGTCAACTAATGACCTCAACACCAGCATCTTTCCTTTTATATTGAGGGGTATTTGCCTTGCCGGTATCGATTCGGTACAAGCCCCTATCCGCTTGCGCACCCAAATATGGAACCTCTTAGCCACCGGCTGGAGACCCACCCATTTAGATCAGATGATCACCGAAATTACCCTCCAGGACCTCCCCGCCAAACTCGACGAAGTACTGCACGGCCAGGCCAAAGGCCGCTACGTGCTGGCGCATAGTAAGTAATCTGTAGCACTAAAAATCTGTCAGTCTGAGCTTGTCGAAAACTTGAATGATCTGCTAAGTCTCCTACCGAGCTAGACTCATACGGCAGTTTTGAGGCGATTTTTCACGTCAAAAAATTGCATAAAGTTTCAAATAGTTAGATATAATTACATTTTCTTTCAAAAAATTAGATATAGTTACATACTAAAGGCTTAACCTTAGCTTCATGTATTCTTCATAAACCTGTTTGAATTTTGCAATAATTGGATTGATTCACGCAAACGCTCGCCGACTGGGCGCAGTACCTTTGTAGTATCAAAACATCAACAAAATGAAAGCGAATAAAGTATGGTTTATAACAGGTGCATCCAAAGGATTTGGGCTTAGCCTGGTGAAGCAATTGTTAAGTGCCGGCCAACCTGTAGCCGCTACTTCACGCAATATTGATGAACTTATTAAGGCTGTAGGTACCAGCCCGGCTCACTTTTTACCCTTGCAGGTCGATCTGGCAAACGAAGCCAGTGTGGCCGCCGCCATATACGAAACCAATGAACTTTTTGGTAAAATAGATGTAGTGGTGAACAATGCCGGTTACGGTATAGGCGGCAGCATTGAAGAACTCACCGACGAAGAAACCCGTACCAGCTTCGATGTGAACGTGTTTGGCACGCTCAACGTTATCCGTAAGGTAATGCCTTACCTGCGTAAACAGCAGTCGGGCCATATTATTAACCTATCGAGCATTGCCGGTATTGCGCCGGGTACCGGCTGGGCCATTTATGCCGCTACTAAGTTTGCGGTGGTGGGCCTTTCCGAGGTGTTGGCCGAAGATGTTCGGCAGTTTGGCATCAAAGTTACCGTGGTAGCCCCGGGTGCTTTCCGTACCAGTTTTTTAACCCCCGATTCACTCATCATGACTAAAAACCCCATAAACGAATACGCCGATGTGCGCGCCAGCCATACCCGTTACCTGCAAATGGACGGAAACCAGGCGGGCGATCCCGAAAAGGCAGCCACGGCAATTATCAATATAGCACATGAGCAGTATGCACCCTTATACCTCCTGTTGGGTACTGATGCTTACGAGCGTGCCATGCACAAGCTGGAATACCTGGATAAGGAGTTTCGCTTGAACGAAGAACTTTCTAAATCAATGGCCTATCAAGGCTAATTATCACATTGTCAATCAAAATAATAAATAAGATTATGAGCAATCAACAAAAAGTATGGTTTGTAACCGGTGCCTCTAAAGGCCTGGGCTTAACCTTAGTAAAAAAGTTATTAGCACAAGGCTACCGGGTGGCAGCTACATCGCGTAAGGTAGAAGACCTGGCCACCGCCGTGGGGCAGGCAGCCGAGGGTCAGTTTTTGCCATTGGTGATGAACCTGAAATTGGAAGACAGCGTAGGAGAGGCCATCAACCAAACGGTGAGCCATTTTGGCCATATAGATGTAGTGGTGAATAATGCCGGTTACGGTTTATTGGGTGCTTTGGAAGAACTGACCGATGCTGAATCGCGTGAGAACTTTGAGGTGAACGTGTTTGGTTCCTTAAATGTGATCCGTAAGGCTATGCCATATTTACGCGAACAACGTTCGGGCCACATTATCAACATTGCGTCTATTGGTGGCTTTAGCGGTAATTTCCCGGGCTTTGGTATTTATTGTGCCACCAAATTTGCCGTACATGGCTTTACTGAATCGCTGGCAGCAGAAGCTAAAGCCTTTGGTGTACATGCTACGGTAGTGTCACCTGGTTACTTCCGTACTAATTTCCTGGAAGCCGATTCGGCAGCAGTGCCTCAAAATCAAATTGATGCTTACGAAGCTGTACGTCAATCGCAAAAAGCCCACCAGGAAGAGATTAATGGCAACCAGCCCGGCGATCCCCAAAAAGCAGCCGATGCCATGATAGAACTGAGCAACGCCGAAAATCCGCCCGTTCATTTGTTTTTAGGTGAAGATGCCTATAACATGGCCTATGGTAAAATAGACGCCGTAAAAGCCGATTTGGAAAGCTGGAAAGCGGTAACTGTGGGTACTAATTTTTCGGAATAACGCGCTCCAGCAACCAAAAAAATCGTCATTGTGAGCGATAGCCTGGCAATCTCTGCATAGAAATGTCTAAACGGGATTGCCACGTTACCTTTCAATGATTACCAATATTATACCTTGTCAGTCTGAGCTTATGGAAGACTTAGCCAGCGTTTAAGTCTTCCATAAGCTCAGACTGACATATTTATTACTTCATCATAACCTCATTACACTTATGGAAATTTGCTATATCATGCTCAATGTATTCCGTTTAGCACTGGCCGTTACAGTAAGCTATTACATGGTAAACCAGTTTTACCCTATAAACAAAGGATAATTTTATCAATACAATGAAAACTCAAACCGATTACACCGGCATGTGGGTAACGCAAGACGGCTACATACGCCACAACCTGCTACCCAACGGCCGTTACGATGAAGCCCGCGACACCCGCAAAAGTGCTTACCAGGGCCGTTATGCCTTAACCGGTAACCATATAGATTATGTGGACGATACCGGCTTTACTGCCGATGGAGATTTTAGAGATGGTGTGCTGTACCATGCGGGCATGGTGTTGTATAAAGAGGTGTAAGATTGCGCTCATAGTATTCATGCCTTAGTGCAAAGCGGTCACTTTTGGTTGGAACTTGCATCTAACCCCATTTTGGTAAACCCTTTGAATATTATATTAATATACTAACCGTGAGCTTCATCTTCCATTTAATCTATAGTTGAAGTTGTGACCATAGCAGTCAAACGCATATTTCTTATGCAATAGATAATGTTATACGCATCCGCCCCGTCTCCGGCATCAAATACTATATAATATTCGCCTTTTTTGCCTATGCGAACGTTTGTTCGGGTTGCCTCTACCATAAAGAGGTTTCTGATTGCACTCTTTGGCAAACTGTACTTTTTGCTTTCAGACTGAATAATTATCTGTTTGATTTCGGTGGCTTCTCCGCCATAGTAAAATGAAACCGGTCTGTTGTCAATTTTATAATATCCCTTTTTATCCTGAACTATTTTATGGTCGGCTTTGTTAAAGGGTTGGGTTTCTATGGTAACGCTTAAACTTTTGTAACTGTGAATGATTTTCGCTTCGGTTATCTTATTCGCATTAAAAACCGACAGATTTTCCAGAGGTGTTAATCTGCTTTTGTGAATAAATCCTGCTTTTTCACGGTTATCGTACTTAACAAATCCGCCTTTCTCCAAAGTAGATTTTGCAGGAAAGTTAATAGCCACCCAGTCGGTAGATTTATTTTGTTCATCCTGCTTATAAGTTGAAATGGAAAATGCTTGACCTTCCTTTATTTTACCGATTATGTTTGAATTTATGGATGCCTTGCTTCTAACGTTTGTATAACTATCTTTATCATAAATTACACAAACCTGTGCTACGAGAACTTTTGGCAAAAAGATGAACAGGAAGCTGATTTTCTGTAATGGAGTCATTTGCGAAAGCGCGTAATTTACAGTGTTCATTAGGATTGCGGGTGACTTAATAGTAGATTAATTCACGTTTTCCTTTGAGCAAAAAAACAATGTGATCATTTTCATTCAGGGCTAATGTGCCGTTATTAGAGATCCATTTGTAATTTTTAGAAAGTGCAAGATTACCTTTCTCGTCTAAATAATTATAGCGCTTACCTATACTGACTAATAAGACTCCGCCATGCAGTGCTGGTTGAAACTTATTTTCAAAAAGCTTCTTATCCTCATTGAAATAATGCCATTTATCGCTTTGTTTCAGCGCAAATATAAGTTTAAGGTTATTGCCTGTGGGCCCGGCATATTCACTATAATTAAATTTAAGCAAGATCTTACCTGTATAATCTGCAATACCAATTTTACCAGATTGGCTCACAATTGCAATTATGTTGGTGCTTGCATAAACAGAGTCAAAAACTGGCTTTGTGATAGTATCTGCTTTGAAAATTAAGCCAAATTTCTTACCCAGTTTATAACCGTACAGTAGAGGGCCAACTGGTTCAGCACAGATGATCTCTGGCTCTTCAATTAACTTGCCTTGCGAAAACGAAAAGTAATTTTTTTCATCGAACCGTATGCCATAATTAACTACCCAAAAAAGCTGAAATTGTGGAAAAGTTGGCTTAACATCCATGTTGCCCTGCAGGTTAACGATTCCATATTTACCATTTGCTTTCATCAATCCAAAATTGCCTTCAAACGGATAAGCTTCTTCAAATTTTCCCTGAAAAACCGGCAACTTAGAATAGGTATTTATATAAGTGAAACCACCCGCCAAATAAACAGGAGCTACAGAATCATTTCGTAAGAGATTTTGAGAAAGTTTTTCCAGGGTCTCCATATTAAACGGATATGGCACTTTCGCCTCATTATTTTGGCTATAGCCATTGCTAATGAGAGACAGAAATACGAGTATGAGAAAAATTATTTTCATAGCTAAATAATTAAACACGCATTGTAAATGTAGCTATAAATTAAAACTTCTTTTATTGGAATACTTACTTACATGATCATACTGATTGGAAAGGGAAATTGTTTTGCTTGCTTGTGGTCGGTGTTGTAACCGAACCACATTTGATGTATGCGGTTTGAAGGTTCGGTGGCAACCCTTCACATTTGCTAAATGATAAATTATTAAGAATGTTTAGAAATTTACAGCTGGTTAACTGCCGCTTCGAAAAGATTTTTCGTTATCACTCGAAATGACAGGAGGGGGCGGAACTCCTCATATAAACCTGTCATCTCGAACGGTAGTGAGAGATACTTTCGGACCTTCAAAGTTGGTGAACTGCTGCTTCGAAAAGATTTCTCGTTGTTGACTGAAAGTGTGGTGGTATAACTTTAAACCACTACTCACTCACCAGCGTTACAAAACTCCTGGCCGGCAGCTTTAATTTCAACTGCCCGTTCGATACCTTTTTTTCGCCCGCATCTTTTACCGAATCTTCCTGGTTAGTGATAAATACCTTTAGCTTTTGAACTTTATCAGGGATACCGGTAATGGTGGCTTGCCTGTCGGCGCCGTTGTTAACCAGGTGGATGGTATATATGCCGGTACTGTTATTGCCCAGGGCAGCGGCCGATACATCGGTGCGGGTGCTTTGAATGGGCATGGCATAAAGGTCTTTTGGTGTAGATGAAAGTTGCTTTAAATTCCAGAAACGCTGGGTAGGGTGGAGCGCGCTGTTGTCGCCAAAAATGCCGCCGCCAGCCAATGGCGAATAATCAGCCGTAAGCTGCCATTGCAGTATGGAAGCAGGTTGGCAAATGGCCAGCAAACGGGTGTAAAGATTTATTTCTTCTATGGCATAAGTAGGCTCCCGGAAAATAGCGGGGTATTGCCAGGCGGCGGCATCAATACTGCCTTCACCAACCAGTAACGGCACATTTAACTTAGTGGCCGCATCGGCCCATTTTTGCAGGGTAGGTGTTTCCCAGCCACGCCATGAGTGAAAGGAAATTGCGCCAATGTAGGGATGGGTAGCAATGTCGGCAATGGCGGTGTTGAGGAATGCCCAGCTGTTGGCGTCTGAGTTGTCGCCCAGTAGTAGCTTAGTGTTCAGTCCCTTGGTTTTCATATACGAACCTAAACCTTTAATCAAATCGGCATGTTCCTGTGCCGTCATGCGGATGTTAATGCCCAGGTCCGATTCGTTGAACGAAAAGTATTTCACCTCCACGCCATAGGCATCGCGCAGGTAAGTAATGTAACGGGTGATAGACCGGTAAATATCGGTCATGATGTCTTTGTTAAGCGGGTTACCCCAAACGCCGTTCACGGGTGTTAGGTTGGGCGTTCCTACAATGGCCCAGTCGGGTGCCGACCATGCGGAAAGGATTACCGGGATGCCTTTTTTTTGCAAGCGTTGGGCCATTTCCATAGCCTGGGTTACTTGAGATGGCAAGCGGTTTGCTTGCGCGGCATCTAAAGGATTTACGTCTTTTTCGGGTTGCCAAAACTTCCAGGGCATTTCTACACGGCCCCAGGCCAAACTCAGGTTGTCCAAACTGTAATCAATAACCTGCTGATCAGTAGCAGGGTTTTGCAACCTGAAGTTACCACCCAATCCATCAAATTTGCGGCCTTGCAGGGAGGTGTTCAGTGTTAAATTTACAGGTGATTTATCAATTTGGCCTTTAGCTTCCAGTAGGTAGCTTTTTTGAACGGTTTCTCCCTTTTTAATATCGTTGGCTTTAATGGTGAAATACACCAGAACGTCGCCGTTTTTTTCGTCTTTACGCACCAGTACAGAATCGGCCTGTTCGGTATTAACCTTCACCTCTAAATTGGCCGCTTTGTATTCGAAACCTTTAGCCATTACACCGGCCAGATCTTTGATGGCATTGGTAGGCAGGGTAGCTACCTCCAGTTTTTTATCGTTATCAACTAATTTAAACTGTGCTAAATTATTGGCCGCGCGTGGAATGCGGACCACTAAAAAAGCGCCTAGCATAGTGGTATCCACTTTTGAGGTCAGCTTAATATCAATTTGTGCTTTGGTGCCGCCGGCATCGGTAACTGCCTCTTCAAACCGCAGGCTATCTATACCGGTGGTTACGGTTTGCACATTACCGTTGCGACTGTAAACAGGCATTTGCTGCTCGCGCGCAGTATTAATGATTTGATTGCCACCTTTTTTAATGAATTGCAAACTGGTTTCCACATTAAACAACTGCCCTTGCTTGCGGATGCCGGTAATGTTGCCCCAGGGCGCAACTTCTACCTGGCTAAAGGCTTGTTGTTGAAACATAATTGCGGAAATTATTACTAAAAAGAGGTATCTCATACAGGCGCCAAAAATATAAACTTTTGCCTCATTATACGCGCCAGCCACGTTTTGGGTTGGCCTCGAAAAGATTTCCTAGTCCTCCCTCCGGGGATTATTACGAGGGGCTTCTTAATAGTTCAAATACTTCCTTTTATACTCTACCGGCGTAACCCCTTTTATTTTTTTAAAGTGGCGGTAAAAGTTGGAGATGTTGTTAAAACCACAGTTAAAGCAGATCAATTCGGTGGTCAGTTTATTTTCTACCAGTTGGCGGCAGGCATGACTAATGCGGATCTCGGTTAAGAAATCGTAATACGTTTTATTGGTCATAAGCTTAAAGTACCGGCAAAACGAGGTGATGCTCAGGTTGCTCAGGGCCGAAATTTCTTTCAGGGTAATATCGCGCTTGTAATTAGAGAGCGTGTAGGTGTATATATTGCTCAGGCGCTTATCGTCCAGATCGGTATTTTGCTGAAACGCACTGATCTCGTTTACAATAGGTTTGTACTCGGTAGTTTCGGCTAGGTGTTTCAGTATCGAGAGCATAATGATGATGCGGTCGAGGTTACTGGCATCAATAGCCGATTCCATAAGCGCAATAATTTTTTGCTTGCTTTCGCCCGTAATAATCATACCGCTGCGGGCACGTTCAAATAGTTTCGGAATGAGGTAAGCTTCGGGAAGGTTTAATATGTCTTTACCCAAGCAGGTAGGTAAAAAATGCACCACAATAGCCTCTACGTTCAGTTCCGAATTGGCGTTATAATATTCCTCGCGGCAACGCCAGGCATGGGGCAGGTTTTCGCCCAGCAGTACCAACTCGCCCGCCGCAAAATTGCCAATGTTATCACCAATAAAGCGCACACCCTCACCCTGTATATTGTAATGCAGTTCCAGTTCGGAGTGGTAATGCCATATATTGCCGTAGTTGGGCATAATATCGCGCCTTACACTAAACGAGCTTTCTATTTTGCCGGGAAGTTTACGGTAGAGCGGCTTCATAATTGGTTTGAATGAAAATAACTAAACTTAAAATTGCGGCCAATATTATATAAATTATCCATTAAATTGTACAACCAAGCCCTATTTATGGTAAGATAATACTATTTATAGAAAAAATAATACAAAAAAAGCGCCCCTAGCTTTAATATGTTTGTAGATAGTAACCATTAATCAAACTACAAGCACTGTTCGCATTAGTTGAAGTTACATAAACCTTTGTATGATGATTTTGGCAGCAATTTACACTGTTGCTGATCATTTTAATACCTATTAACAACTGTTTAACAGGTGTTTACTTATTTGTTTATGGCTTGTTTTGAGGTGGTTCAGTATTAAACTATGGTTCAACAACTACTAAAAATTCATTTTCCGGGTAAACTGGTGTTTGGCAATGGCTCCCTTAATAACCTGGCCGACGATGTACTGCAGCCGGGCATTAAAGAGGTGCTAATTATTACCATTAAGCCCCTGCTAAATAAACTGGCCGAATTTATTGGCCAACTACAACTGGCTGGTGTTACCGTACATACCGATACCAGTATATTGCAGGAACCATCCTTTGCCGATTTTAAAACATTGATGCAAAAGCTGCAGGCCACCACTAAGCCCGATGTGGTTTTAGGCATTGGCGGCGGCAGCGTGCTGGATATTGCCAAACTAGTAGCCGCGCAATTAACCAATGATCAAACGCTGGAAGAGATTGTAGGGAACGGTTTGCTAAAAGGTCGTACTATTAAACTCATTTGCGCACCGGCAACGTCGGGCACGGGCAGCGAGGTATCGCCCAATGCTATTTTGGTGGATGATGAGCACCAGAAAAAGGGCATTATCAGCCCGTACCTGGTACCCGATGTTGTATATGTTGACCCGTTGCTTACCATTAGCGTACCGCCGGCCATTACTGCGGCTACCGGTTTAGATGCCTTAACCCATTGCCTGGAAGCCTATACTAATAAATTTGCACAACCCTTTATTGATATGTATGCCTTTGAAGGCATGCGCCTGATTGCCGAACACCTGGTTGATGCCGTTAACGATGGCACAAACGAAGAGGCTCGCTCGCAGGTGGCTATGGGCAGCATGCTGGGCGGCTTTTGCCTTGGTCCGGTGAATACGGCTGCGGTACATGCACTGTCTTACCCGTTAGGCAGCACTTTTAATTTACCACACGGCCTATCGAATGCCTTGTTACTGCCTTATGTAATGGAGTTTAATATACCTGCTGCCCCGCTACGTTATGCCGATGTGGCCATTGCCCTGGGTTGCGAGCGACAAGATCATTACCTCACCACCGCCATATTAGGTGTGAAAAAGATCCGCGAGCTGATAACGGCCTGTAATATTCCGTCTACCTTAAAAGAAGTAGGCATTACAGCCGATGCCATACCGCAAATGGCACAGGAAGCTATGCAGATCACCCGGTTGCTGAACAACAATCCGCGCCCGGTAACTTATGATGATGCGGTTGCCATTTTTACGGCAGCTTTAGGATAAATAACAAACTTGAAATACTAATTGGGGTTTAACTATTGGTTTTTAACCAGCGAATAAATTAATGAAAATACAAAAAAAGTACCGCGGCACTATTGTTCCGGTTATTACCCCGTTAACGGCCCGGTACCAGCTGGATGAAGGCGCGGTTGAAAAGATTTTCCATAACCTGGAAAAGAATGAGACCATGCCGTTTATCCTGGGCACCACAGGCGAATCGGCCTCGCTGCCTTTAGCGCTCAAGCGAGCCTATATTGAAAAGGCATCAGCCCTCAAAAAACCTGAGACCATGCTGTACATCGGCATTTCTGCTAACTGTTTTGAGGAAACGGTTGAGCTGGCCAAACACAGCTTTGATGCCGGTGCCGATGCCGTAGCCGCTACCTTGCCTACCTACTACCACCTTTCGGAAGAGCAAATGAAGGAGTACTTCATTCAACTGGCCGATCAGGTGCAGGGCCCGCTCATCATTTATAATATACCCGCTACCACGCATATGTCTATCCCCCTGGAGTTGATAGAAGAGCTGAGTTATCACCCTAACCTGGTAGGTACCAAAGATTCGGAAAGGAGCGAAGCACGGTTGGACCGCTCGCTGGAATTATGGTCTAACCGGGAAGATTTTAGTCACTTTTTAGGTTGGGCCGGTAAATCGGCCTATGCGCTGTTTAATGGCGGCGACGGACTGATTCCAAGCACGGGTAACTTATCGCCCGAAATATATTGCGAAATGACCAAAGCCGTTATAGCAGGTGAGAATGAAAAAGCGTATCATTACCAGCACCTTTCGGATGCCTTGGGCAATCTCTATCAATCAGGCCGTACACTGGGCGAATCTTTAAGGGCACTTAAAATACTCATGCAGGATAACGGCTTATGCGAGGCTCACATGATGCCGCCGCTAAATGCGCTGCATGAGCACGATGAGGTGAGCCTTATCAACGCCTATTACGAACTATTACGTCAAGAACAAGCTTTAACAAAACTACCAAGCCATGTCTAACAAACCCATTATAGGTATTACCATGGGCGATCCGGCCAGCATTGGCCCCGAGATAGCCCTTAAAGCGCTTACCGAACAAAAAATATATGACATTTGCCAGCCCCTTATAGTAGGGGATGCCGGTGTATTCAATCATATTATTGAGAAATTAGGACTGGATGTTACCATCAATCCTATTTACGATGTAAAGGATGCCAAGTTTGAGTTTGGCCGCCCCGATGTGTTCGACCTTAAAATGGTTGACCTTAGTAAGTTAGAGTTTGGCGTAGTATCGGCTATGGCCGGCGACGCGGCTTTCCGTTCGGTTGCCAAAGTAATTGAACTGGCCATGAACGGCGAGATCGATGCTACAGTAACCGGTCCGCTTAATAAGAAATCGATGAACGAGGCCGGTCACCATTATGCCGGTCACACCGAAATATATGCCGATTTTACCGGCACCAAAAAATACGCCATGCTGCTGGTGGAAGACCACATGAAGGTGATCCACGTATCTACGCATGTATCGCTGCGTCAGGCTTGCGATAATGTTAAAAAGGATCGTATTGTGGAAGTAGTTGAATTGTTGCACAACGGTTTAATTAGCTTGGGCGAAACCAATTTAAAGATAGGCATTGCCGGTTTAAACCCTCACGCGGGCGACTCGGGCCTGTTTGGTACCGAAGAAGAACTGGAAATTTTACCGGCGGTAGAAGAAGCCCTGCGTTTAGGTTATGATGTGGAAGGGCCCGTACCGGCCGATACCATGTTCTCTAAAGCGGCAACCGGTTATTATGGCGGCGTAGTGGCCATGTACCACGATCAGGGCCATATTCCGTTCAAGCTTTCGGGCTTTAAATGGAACCCCGAGAAAAAGCAAATGGATAGCGTAAAGGGTGTGAACATTACCATGGGCCTGCCTATCATCCGTACTTCGGTAGATCATGGAACGGCATTCGAAATTGCCGGTAAGGGCATTGCCAGTGCCGATGCCATGGTACTGGCTATTGAATCGGCTGTGCAATTAGCTCACCATAAAAGTTTGGTTACTGCATAATGATAGCCGTTATTGCTGATGATTTAACCGGAGCCGCCGAAATTGGTGGCATTGGCCTCAGCTATAACTTTACCGTTGAAATTGCCCACGAGGTAAACCCGCACAGCACGGCAGATATGCTGGTGATTAATACCGATGCCCGCTCCAAAACGGAAGCTGAAGCGGTTGAAATAACCGGCAGGGTAAGCAGGCAGCTGAAAGCGCTGCAACCGCAGTTTCTGTTTAAAAAAATCGATTCGGTAATGCGCGGGCACGTAGTAGCCGAAATTATTGCACAGTGCACGGCTATGCAAATTAGCCGGGCATTGGTGGTACCCGCTAACCCGGCCTTGGGCCGTACGCTGGTGAATGGTCACTATTATATTAACGAAGTACCCGTACATCAAACCAGCTTTCAGCACGACCCGGAATTTCCGGTTACGCACTCGCATGTACTCAAACGTTTTAACCATGCCGATGATGTGATTTGCGTACAACCTCATACGGAAACGCTGCCTCACGAGGGCGTTATCATTGGTGAAGTTGAAACGGCACAAGACCTGGACAAATGGACTCAGCACCTGCAAAACAATACGCTGGCCGTAGGCGCATCGGGTTTCTTTAAGGCATGCCTCAACAAACTGTATCCAAATAGTTACCCTAATAAGGAGCAACAGCCTGTATTAAATAATCCCATCTTGTATATTAGCGGCAGCACTTTTAAGCAAAGCGCTGCATTAATTAATAATCTGCAAAAAAGTAGTGGTCCGGTATGCTATATGCCCGCCGGTTTAATGCAGCCATACCAGGATGTTGAGGTGTTAAACAATTGGATTAATGAGATCATCACCTTGCTTCAAACACAGGGCAAAGCGGTAATAGCCATACCGCAGGATGAGCAACAACCTATAAAATACGAGGCTAAACATTTGCGTAAACAAATGGCGTTAGCGGTAAAGGAAATTTTTAACACTGCGCCTGTAGCCGAAATGGTGATAGAGGGTGGATCTACAGCGGCAGCTATATTGGAGGAACTGGGTATTAACTCTATTTTTCCGGTACAGCAGCTATCGCTGGGTGTGATCAGGAGTGTAGTTAAAGTGCCTTATGAGGGTTTGCACATTACCATGAAACCGGGCAGTTACAGCTGGAGCAGCGATATTTGGCCTTTTTAAACCAATATAAACCGAACCAAAAATATTAAATGATGAAGCCTGTTTTGGGTGTAATTGATTACACCATTATTATAGCTGTTTTGTTAATTACGCTGTACTTCGGTTTAAGGTACGCCAAAAATCAAAATAGTACGCAATCTTACTTCTCGGCCAAAGGGCGGGTTCCGGCCTGGGCTATTGGCATGTCGTTACTGGCCACGCTTATAAGCAGCGTTACCTTTTTAGGTTACCCAGGGGAGGGTTATTCTTCCAACTGGATTTTGCTGGTGCAGGGATTGATGGTGCCTTTAGTTTTAATGGGAGTGATATGGTTCATTGTTCCGCTTTACCGTAAGGTTATTGGCTTGAGCACGTATGAATACTTCGAAAAGCGTTTTGGCGCCGTAGCCCGTTATTACAGTTCCATAGCTTTTGTGCTGCGCCAGTTTTCGGGCATGGGTACGGTGTTCTTTTTGCTGGCGGTAGCGCTTAGTAACATGACCGGGGGCAACACGTTCGCCATTATCATCATCACCGGACTCATCATCATTGCCGTGAACCTCATGGGCGGTATTGAGGCTGTAATATGGCTCGATGTATTCCAGGGATTTATGCTGTTTGCCAGCGGTATAGTTTGTTTAGTGGTATTGTTCTTTTCGGTAAAGGGTGGTCCTGCCGAAATATGGAACGTAGCCTCGGCTAACGGGCGCACCGGTTTTGGTCCGTACGATTTGAACTTTACCAAGCTTACCTTTATTGTAATGGCTATCAACGGTATGTTTTACGCCGTACAAAAATATGGAACCGATCAAACCGTTGTTCAACGTTACCTTACTGCCAAAACCGATAAAGCAGCCATCCGGGCATCGCTGTTAGGTATATTATTGACCGTACCGGTATGGACATTATTTATGTTCATTGGTACTTCGTTGTTCGTTTATTACAAGCAACACGCGCTGCCCGGCACTATTAATGCCAACGGTGTATTTCCGTATTTTATCATCACGCAGTTGCCTACCGGTGTGGTTGGTTTCATCCTGGCTGCCATGATCTCCGCCGCTATTTGCAGCCTCAGTGCCGATTTAAACTCATTGGCCGCCGTTGGTGTGGAAGATTATTACAAAAAGATTCGCCCTAACCGGCCCGATAAGGAATATCTGTTGGGAGGCCGCTGGATGGTGGTTTTTTCCGGATTGCTGAGCATGGCTATCGGCACCCTGTATATCAGCATTGGTAACGAGGGTGTGCTGGGTGTGGTGTTTACGCTGTATGCTATTTTTTCGGGTGGTATAGTCGGTATTTTCTTGTTAGGATTACTCAGCGCACGGGCCAATCGCCAGGGTGTGAACATCGCCATTGTAGTTTGTATTATCTTCACGGCCTACGCCTTTTTAACATCTACCCCGGTTGGTACCGGCGAAAATAAGGCGCTCTTGCTCGATTTAGGTAAGTATAATTTCACCCATCATAAACTCATGTTAGGCGTTTATAGCCACGTAGTGGTTATTGTGGTAGGTTATATAGCCAGCCTGTTTTTCCCAAAACCTGTGTTGGATAAAAACCTCCTCTTCAGCGGCTGGCGCGACGGAAGACGCCAGGAAAAATTGGATAGGGCAGCGTAAGGTATACATATGTATAACATTGCAAGAAGTGATAGCATCATGGCAACCGCAAGCTTGCAAGCTTATGCACACTTGGCTGGAGCGGAGCGTGGGAATTGCCTATAGTTCCAATTCCTCTATAATCATTGTTGTCAGTCTGAGCTTGTCGAAGACTTGTACGATTTGCTAAGTCTTCGACAAGCTCAGACTGACAGGTTAGATAAATATCGTTCGAGATGACAATTTAACTTTGCTATTCTTAAAACGTCCTCCCTCCCGGGGAAGATTAGGAGGGGCTTATAGCATACTTAATCCCGGCCAGTAAATGCTGCAAAAACAGGGTATCCGTATACGATTCATCGGTATGGCCAAGGGCCGTGGTAAAGGCACGACCACCATCAAATTCCTGGTACCAGCTTATGGGATGATTGTTGCCATTTTTGCCACCGCTATAGCTGCTTTCATCAACGGTAAGTACAACGTGTAATTTATCGGAAATCCACTTGAAATTATACCACTCATCGGTTTTAGTCCACCGGGCGGGTAAATGTTTGGTGAACTGGTTAGCCGGTTGTACCACCTGTAAAACAGCCTCTTGTACCTTGGGGTGCTCGCTAAAATAAGCACCACATAGCTGCCCGTACCATGGCCAGTTGAACTCCGTATCGGTAGCGGCATGTACGCCCACAAAACCTTTACCCGAGCGAATGTATTTTTGAAACTCAACTTGCTGGTCGTCGTTCAGCACATCGCCAGTGGTGTTCAAAAAAATAACGGCCGAATACTTCTTAAGATTGGCGTAAGTGAATTTGGTAGCATCGGTAGTGGTATCGGTATTGAACCCGTTTTGCTGGCCTAATAACTGGATAGCAACAATACCCGGCGCTATAGATTTATGATGAAAGCCCGCCGTTTTACTAAATATCAACACTTTGGGTTTAGCCCATGCAAAGTTAAAGCACAGTGTAATTACCAATGCCAGCAGCAATTTGTAAGCAGATTTCATTATTTAAGTTTTGGTTGATAACAAAGCTACAAATTAGCCTGGCATTTTGATCAACTCAGTGCTAAGCCGAAACACGGCGGCCGGAGCCGGGCGTGGGCATGAGATGGAAGAAACTAAATTGTCAGCAAAAATCCGTCATTGCGAGGTACGAAGCAACCGCTGCACGATAGATAGCGAACTACTTTTCTACGCAGAGATTGCTTCGTACCTCGCAATGACGGAGAAGCTAAAGCCCTCCCTCCCGGAGGGTTGGGAGGGCCTTACTTTTTTATAACCAAATGCTTGGTCTTTAATTTTTTGTCAGTAGCATACTGGTTAAGCGTACGCCCGGCTTCCATGCTCCTGTCGCTCGAAAGGATGTCGGCACCGTTATCAATCAGGTTAGTGTAAACCTGTTCGCCGTTAGCTTTGGCGCTATTGTCTAAGTTACCCATAGTGCCTTGTATGCACCAAATACCTTTACTATGCAGGTAATCGTAAACTGCCTTATCGGGAGCTGATGTACCTGTGAATGCCACAATACGATCATTGGGTACACCCATTGCGTTTAAACGTTCCAGGTCGGCCACGCTGCGTACCGATGCCGAGATCATAAGATCGGGGTCCAGTTTGTGTACCTCGGCAGCTTGATTGGCGTTGTAGGTAATCATAATAATATAAGCCTCGGCCTTGTTGCGGCGTACGGCATCTACCATCATTTTGTAGGGCACACTGCGCTTTACATCCAGGGTAAACAGCACCTTGTTGCGTCCCCATTGCAGTACCTCATCTAAAGTAGGAATATGAAAAGCGGTCACGGAACCGTTATCGTCTTTCAACAATACGCTTTTGAGTTCGGCAGTTGTTTTTTCCCTGATGATACCGGTGCCATTTGAGGTGCGGTCGAGGCGGTCGTCATGCATCATTACCAGCGCCGAATCTTTGGTCAGCGTGGCATCACACTCAATAATGCTTGGGTGAAATTTAATACTATTAGCAAACGTTTCAATAGCGTTTTCGGGGAAGCCGGGAACCGGCCCACCACGGTGGCAGCTTAATAAAGGTACCCGCGCGGGCGTCCACTGCATAAACTGCTGCAGCTCCGTAACCGATTTAAATTGTAATAAATGCTCCTGAGCCGATACCTGCAACGTGCAAAAGCCCGCTGCCATAAAAAGTAAAATACGTTTCATATTAAATAGAAAAATTGCAGTTAAGGCAGCCATCATACAGCAGCCTTAATTGCAATGATACAGGTTTAGTGTTTACTTAATGTTAGGCTTGGGTATTGCCACTAAGTTTTTACAATAGGTAAATAGCTAAAATAATAGGGTATTTAATTCTTGCTTTCGACTTTACTTACGTCCATTAACCAAACCAATGCTTCTTCTTTATCGTCGAATTCTTTGAGGCATATATTCATTTCCATTAAAGCAATGGTATAAGAGGTAGATAACTTGCTGAATGTGCTGGGGGAGTAGATCCAGGCAAAATACTGCAGGCCGGCTGCATGCATCATGGGGAACCACTCTTTGGCCACCCAATCCATCGCATCTTCCCACGAACCTAAAACTTCGAGGTTATTGTTTAAAATGGCATTGCAGCCTGTATCTTTCATGAAATCCAGAATTTTTTGACCGCTATCCTTTACGGTGTTAAGGTTATGAAATCCTTTCCAGTTCAGTTCAGCATAAGCATGTTCGGGGTGGTTTATAATTTCGACATACCCGTTTTGGTAAACCGAAAAATCGGGTCGGCCGGTGACTTTAAAATTGGCTATGTTAGAGAGGGGGAACCGCATCATAAAGGTGGTGCCTTTGCCCAACTCGCTCTCAATCCACATACTGCCATGATGTTGCTGGCATACAGCCGATACGTTTTGCAAACCGACCGATATAGTGGTTAGCGGTTCTTTTCCGCTTAAATCTAAAAAAATGCTTTCAATGCAATCCTCACTAATACCCTTTCCAAAATCCTGAACCGAAAGTACCAGGTTTTGGTTGATCACTTCACTATTTACAATTACTTTATCGGCCCCAAGCGAATACTTGATGGCGTTAATAATTAGATATTTTACAGCCTTTTCAATGGTGTGCTTATTGCCTAAAAAGGGCACGTCCTGTAACTTTTCGGCGTATACCCGGTGTATGGGCGAGTAAGTTTGTGCCTGCGTAACCACCGATCTTAGCAGCTCTTTAAATGAAAAGTCTTCAACCTGGGGTTTAAAGGTATGGTGATGATCTTCTTCGCTTGCCTTAATGTTTACTTCCCTCACTACAGCATCCAGTTCCATGCTGCAATTGTGTATGAGCATGGCTACATCCCTGAATTCATCTGGCTTAATCAGTTCTTCTTTCACCAGGTTAGTGAGTCCTAACAAGCTGGCAATAGGTTTGCGCACCGCGTGCGAGTTTAAAAAAGAGACTTCTTTCAGCTGGTCAATTTTTTCGAGTAAACCCTCTTCGGCTTTCTTTTTATGAGTAATGTCCCTAAAGTGAACCATAATGCCGTCTTCGGCAGGGTAAGCGTTACAGGCAAACCACTTTTGAGTGGGCCAAAAATAATCTATGAAATCTATGTTTTTACGGTTAACCATAGCCAGCTGCAAGTGCGCGTAAAAATCAGATTGATGAATTTCGGGAAGCACCGTCCAAAAGTTATGGCCCATTACATCTTCGCAGCGGTAGCCAATAAGTCCTTCGGCAGCTTTGTTCCAATAGGTAATGTTCCAATCAAAATCGAGCTGTAAAAAACCAATTACAGTTGTTTCCAGTATTTGTAGTAAGCGGCGCTGGGTTAACTGAAGCTTGCCTGCCAGTTCGCGCCGTTCATCAATGCTGCGGGCGTAAACCATCCGTGCAGCCACACCGTTATATTGCATGCTGTATGATACTACTTCAGTGAACAGCACATCCCCATTTTTGGTGATATGCCGTAATTCACGGATATTAGTATGCTGGCTTCTTATAGCTGGCAATAAGTCATTTAAAAAATCAACATCTTCGGGGGGGCGCAGGTGTTTGATGGTTTTCGCCAAAAATTCTTCGCGCGAGTAGCCATACCGCTCTATGGCCGCCGCATTTACCTCTAATATATAGAGTGTTTGTACGTCGAATATCCACATGGGCTGCGGATTGGAATAAAAAAGCACATCAAATCCGCCTTGGTCAGCAATTTCTTTAGCTCCCATATCAATAACAATTGGCTGTATAATTCAGGTTTTGGGTAGATTAACGATAAAATTAGTAATTCCAATTAACTAATACTAAAAATTACGCTTTTTATATTAAATGTATTTGGTCTATGTTATTTGCAATCGATTACATAGATTTACGACCATAATTGGATTTCATAACCAGTCGGTTACCAGCCTAAAAATTTTAATACATGAGAAAGATCTTTTACCTGTTTTTTTCAGGTCTATTATTGATTACCGTTTCCTCTTACGTTCCGGTCAATAAAACCCAGTATCAGTACCCTTTTCAAAATCCCGAATTAACTATTGAGCAACGCGTGAATGACCTGGTGTCGCGCTTAACCCTGACTGAAAAGGTAGGCCAGATGCTGAACGCCGCACCGGCGGTTGACCGTTTGGGCATACCTGCTTATAACTGGTGGAACGAAAGTTTACATGGTATTGCCCGCACGCCATTCAAGGTTACGGTATACCCGCAGGCTATTGCCATGGCCGCTACTTTTGATGTGAACAGCATGCACCAAATGGCCGAATATACCGCCGATGAAGGTCGGGCGGTTTATAACGAAAGTGTGAAAAGTAACCGCCGGGGCATATACCTGGGCCTTACGTATTGGACACCCAACATCAATATATTTCGTGATCCACGCTGGGGCCGCGGACAAGAAACTTACGGCGAAGACCCATTTTTAACTGCTTCGCTCGGTAAATCATTTGTTACCGGTTTGCAAGGCACCGATCCGGTTTACCTGAAAGCTGCCGCCTGTGCCAAACATTATGCGGTACATAGCGGACCCGAACCATCGCGCCATGAATTTAATACCGATGTAAGTGATTACGACCTGTGGGACACTTACCTGCCTGCTTTTCATGATTTAATTACCGAGAGCAAAGTGGCTGGCGTAATGTGTGCTTACAATGCTTTCAGGGGCGAACCCTGCTGCGGAAGCGGTATTTTGCTGAACGAAATTTTACGCAAAGAGTGGAAGTTTACCGGCTACCTTACCTCTGATTGCGGTGGTATTGACGATTTCTACCAAAAACATAAAACCCATGCCGATGCCGAAGCTGCCGCTGCCGATGCTGTTTTGCACGGTACGGATGTAGAATGCGGTAACGTTACTTTTTTATCGTTAAACAAAGCGGTTGAGCATGGTAAAATCTCCGAGCAGCAAATTGATGTATCGCTCCGTCGTTTATTTACTATTCGTTTCCGTTTGGGCATGTTTGACCCGGCAGGTAAAGACAAATATGCACACATTGGTGCCGAAATGCTGGAAACTCCCGAGCATAAAGCCCACGCACTTAAAATGGCCCATCAGTCAATTGTATTGCTGAAGAATCAAAACAACGTATTGCCACTCAGCAAAAAGTTGAAAAAGGTAGCGGTTATTGGTCCCAATGCCGATAATGCCATTAGTGTATTGGGTAACTACAACGGTACACCATCGGCCATTAGCACGCCTTACCAGGCCATTAAAGCTAAGCTGCCTAATGCCGATGTTTACTATGATCAGGCTATTAATTATACCAGCGCAAGTTACACCCGCAATGTTGATTTAGGTGAGCTGGGTACCATTGATGGGCAAAAAGGCTTTAAGGCCGAATACTGGCAAAACGGTACCTTAACCGGCAAACCGGCCGTTACCCGCCAGGAAAACACCATCAATAACATTTGGCGCGATGGTACATTTGTGGTAGGTGAAGTGAGCCAAAAGAATTTTTCGGCCCGTTGGACAACTGATTTCACTGCCGCTACCGGTGATGATATTACCTTTGAACTTACCGGCAACAAACCTTATCGCTTGCTGATTGATGGCGAAGAACGCACGTTGAGTGGCGAGCCTGATGGCTTTGGCCCTAAAACTTATACGCTTAAAGCCAGCAAAGGCAAAACCTACCATATTGTAATGGAATACCGCCAAACCGAGGGAAGGGCTACATTTAGCTTTAAATCGGGCGTGCAGGTAAAAACAAATTTTGATGCGGTGGTGCAAAGCGTTAAAGATGCAGATGCCATTGTGTTTGTAGGTGGAATCTCTCCGCAGTTAGAGGGCGAAGAAATGCGCGTGAACCAACCCGGCTTTAACGGCGGCGACCGTACTTCGATAGATTTACCTAAGGTACAAACCGATATGCTGAAAGCCCTGCAAGCCACCGGCAAACCGGTAGTGTTTGTAATGATGACCGGCAGTGCTATTGCCATACCATGGGAAGCACAAAACACACCGGCTATATTAAACGCCTGGTACGGTGGCCAATCGGCTGGTACTGCTATTGCCGATGTGCTTTTTGGTGATTACAACCCGGCAGGCCGTTTACCGGTTACCTTTTACAAAAGCGATAAGGACCTGCCATCGTTCGATGATTATTCCATGAACAACCGCACTTACCGCTACTTTACAGGCAAGCCGCTTTATGGATTTGGTTACGGCTTAAGCTATAGCACCTTTAAATATGATGCTTTAACTATACCAGTTTTAACCCGTACCAATAAAACCATACCGGTAAGCGTAAAGGTGACTAATACCGGCAAAATGGGTGGCGAAGAGGTGGTACAGCTATATATTGCCCACCGTGGCCTGAGCACAAAAACAGCGGTACGTGCCCTAAAAGGTTTTAAACGTATTTACTTAAAAGCCGGTGAAAGCAAATTGGTAAACTTTAACCTAACTGCAAAAGAATTGGCGGTAATAGACGGTAACGGCCGCAGCACTCACCCGGCCGAAAAACTGCTGGTAAGCGTAGGCGGCTCACAACCCGATGCGCAAACCCGTTTAAGTAAAAAGACGGTAGAGAGGTTGGTGCAGATCAAGGGATAAGTTGCTTGTGCGTCGCAGGGTTTTTTACGAAAGACCCTGCAATGACGAGTATTAACCATAATGTCATTGCGAGGAGCGATAGCGACGTGGCAATCCCGTTTAAATAAGTCTGGCGGGGATTGCCACGCAGTTGCTCGCAATGACATTTTTTTACATAGCTGCAAGGGTTCTCTTCTTAAAATCAGTTCTTGTTAAATAATTTCAGATAATTATTTAGCGGGGATAATCCAACCGCTTTTCTACGTTTATCTACATTGGCAGAATCCTGGGTGGGGAGTGGTTTGGCTGTTTTGGTTGCAGGGTTATACCTAACCTGGGTACCATATATTTGTTTTTTTCCAGTGCTGAGTAATACTCTGTCTTGCAAGAGGGCAAAGTTTTGTCCCGATGCATTGTTGCGTTTAACCTGTTTTTCCAGAAGTAACAAAACCTGCTTTTGAAACTTGATGTCATCGTCACAGTGTTGAACAATTGCCCAAAAGTCGTTGCTGTATCCTTCGCCTACCAGGCTATAACCAGGAAATCCATACCGTTTGATAATAGATTTAGCTTCCACCAGGTTTAAACTATCGGTTTTAGCCAATTGACGATTGATGAAGTTTTCCTTGTATTCAGTTTTTTCCCCGTTGAGAATTTTTTCCGATTCTATTCGCCATTTTTGATCTTCCGCGAACATAAACTCAATCTTTTTTTGAAGTTGATGATTAATAGATGATTGCCCTGCAGTGTTTAAACTGGTGATAATCATAATCGCAAAGCTGAAAACTAATTTCATAGTTAATTTTTAGCTAACGTATAAAAGTTCTACCTAATTATCAATAACATAAATGATATAGCAGTCAAATGGCATATCGGTCTTGGTTATGTAAAATGCGTTAAAGTCAAAACTATAATGCGATTCGCTTCTTTTTACTAAATGTCTATAACACCAGTTTCCACACCACTTTCTGCCATTGATACCGACCGTGTAATTGAAATGGCCTGGGAAGACCGTACACCATTTGATGCCATTACCTCACAATTTGGATTGAGCGAACAGCAGGTTATTCAGTTAATGCGCCGCGAAATGAAGCTTTCGAGTTTTAAAATGTGGAGACAGAGGGTGCAGGGCCGTGCCACTAAGCACCAGCAATTAAGAAGTAAAGGTGTGGACCGGTTTAAATGCGATATGCAGCGCCAGGTTACGCTGAATAAAATAAGTAAGCGCAGGTAGTTAAGCATTTAAGGCAACCACTTCGTTTACTTTAGGCCTTCCTGTTTCCTTTAAAAATAAGCTGATCACTATGGCAAATGCAATCCCTGCAATTAAGAACAAACCGGCCGAATTGAAATGCGCGGTATGATCATTTGTAGTGGTCAGCGTTTTGCCAAACAACATGGCAAACAGCGGACCTAACAGCGAGGTTACGCCGAAGGTAATAAAGTTGATGGCACCCGTAGCGCTGCCTTTCACTTCATCGGGGTTCACTTCTTTAATGATAGAGTAGGGGAGCATAGCCGCACCTGAGCCAATGCCCATTACAAACATACTGATATGCGCAGGTACCAAAGCTGGCAGGTATAACAATTGCGCAATGCTAGCTATCATTACTATACAGCCGCCAACCAAAACTGGTTTGCGCTTGCCCGCCTTATCGGCCAGCCAGCCCAGCAGCGGGCATCCAACCACCCATCCCAACGGTACCATCGAACTAATGAGCGTGGCTTGTTCGTAACTGAATTGCCTGTCGTGCTGAAAAAATAAGATCCCCCAAACCATGATGAAAACGGTAGTAGGGGCAAACAACAGGCCCGAAACTAATCCGCATAAATAAGATTGAACGTTGCTGAACACAATTTTGTAAGGCTGCAATATGCTGGTTTGCTTGGCAGGTACGGCTGGTGCATCAACGGGGTTTTCTAAAGGTGTTATAAAGAAAAGTATAATACACAAAGCCAGCGAAATTAAACCTGCACCTATCCAAAAAACCGGCAAGCTTAAACCGCCATGAATCCAGGGACCAACAACGGATTGTCCGGCCGTGCCGCCCAGCATTCCCATACATTGGGTAAAGCCAATAGCGGTAGCCAGCGAACGCGATGAAAAGCCTTTAGCCGCTAAATAAACGCATCCCGGAAAGGCAAACGCCGAACCTGCGCCCTGCAGCATGCGGGCAACATTGCCCGTAAATGCGTTAGACAGCGCGAACAGCAGGCAACCTAAGGCTAATATAAATATCCCTACCGATACTGCGTACTTGGCACCGGCTTTATCGAGCGCTATCCCGGCAATTAAACTGGTAACCGAATAAGTATAATAATAGGTACCCACCATAGCACTTACGCCCACCGTGGTCAATCCAAAAAAGGTGGAAAGCTCCGGAATCATGATTGATGGTGCCGACCTTACCGCATATTCCACAAAGTAAAACAGCATGCCAATAACCCAGGCAATGGTATATACATTGATCTTTTTTTGCGGTGTAGAACTGTTAGTGGTATCGAGCTGCATTTTGTGTAATGTTTGTTTTGCCTGTAAGTTTAACATAAAATGCAGTATAGTGTTATAACATTTATTGCAATACACTTTTTAACTGAACTTAAATGTGCCATAATTACATCCCTTCATTGTTTAATAGGCTATCTTGCTTAAATTAATCAGATCGATTTTAACCACCTTTATCTTATGAAAATTGCCGTATTCAGTACCCATCAGTACGATCAGGATTATTTCGATCGTTTCAACACGGGTCATGATATAACGTATTTTGTTTTGCCGCTTAACGAGCAAACGGTAGCTTTAACTGCCGGGTTTGAAGCCATCTGTATTTTTGTGAACGACACCGTAAACGCCGAAGTGTTAGGGAAACTTGAAGCCAATGGTATAAAGCTAATTGTGCTGCGCTGTGCCGGTTTCAATAATGTGGATGTGGTGGCAGCTACCGAACTGGGCATACCTGTACTTCGGGTTCCGGCTTACTCTCCCGAAGCGGTTGCCGAACACGCCATGGCGCTTATTTTAACCCTTAACCGTAAAACACATAAAGCTTATAACCGGGTGCGCGAGGGTAATTTTTCATTAGAAAAGCTAATGGGTTTTAACCTGCATAACCGCAAGGTGGCGGTGATAGGCACCGGCAATATTGGCAAAGCTTTTTGCCATATTTTAAAAGGCTTTGGCTGCCATATACACGCCTATGATGTTTATCCTGATGCCGGTTTAGCCGCCCAGGGTGTAACTTATGGCACGCTGGAAGAAACCCTGGCCAATGCCGACATTATATCTTTGCATTGCCCGCTGATGGATAGCACCCGTCACCTCGTTAATGCGCAAACGCTCAAACTGTTTAAGCAAGGTGCCATGCTCATTAACACCAGCCGTGGCGGACTTATCAATACCACTGACGTAATAGAATCGTTAAAAAACTGCCACCTGGGCTACCTGGGTTTGGACGTTTATGAGCAGGAAGGCAAGCTCTTCTTTCACGATTATTCAGAAGATGTGATCCCCGATGAATTAATTACTCGGCTCATATCATTCCCAAACGTACTTATTACCTCACACCAGGGATTTTTCACCAAGGAAGCTATGGAGCAAATTGCCACCATAACTTTCGGCAATGTAGATGCCTTTGTTGGTGGGGCTGAACTAAATAACCGCGTTAGCGTTTAGCTAAGCGGTTTCAAGTGGCAAGGTGAACCAAAAGGCACTGCCCTGGCCAACGGTGCTTTCTACACCTATTTGCCCGTTATGTCTTTTTATGATTTCGGCACATATATACAGGCCCAGGCCTAACCCTGAATATTGTATACTGCTGGCATCGGCCCGGTAATAACGCTCAAACAGGTGAGGCAGCTTATTGGCGGCAATACCCGGGCCGTTATCGGTAACCCATATTCGCGCCATATCATCCGCTTTTTCTATGCGAACGTGTATTTCTTTGGAATTGGGCGCGTACTTGATGCAGTTGTTCACCAGGTTTATAATTACCTGGTCTATCCTAATGGCATCGGCATATACCTGCAAATCGAGATCGCCTTCGGTAATAATTGTGTGTTGCCCGGCCATACGCACATGATCGCAGCATTCATTAATGAGGGTAGCTATGGTAAACCACGATTTACTTAACTGGAGTTGGCCTTCGTTAATGCGGCTGGCATTTAACAGGTCGGTAACCAGTAAGCTAACTTTATCTAAGCTTTTATTGGATTGTTCGATCAGCTTAGGCAACATTTGTGCCGACGGATTATCCTTCATTTTGTTCAGCAGCTGTAAGGATGCTTTTAAGCTGGTAATGGGCGTACGTAATTCATGGCTGGCTACGCTTATAAATTCGTCTTTTTGCTGGGTAAGTTTCCTGCGGTTGGTTACATCCATAAAGGTGCCTATCCCGGCAATTACTTTACCTTTATCATCTAAGATAGGAGCTGCATTTATGGAGATATAAAAACGCTCGCCATGGGGCGGCTGCACAGCAATTTCACAATCGTAAACCGGCCGGCCTGTAGCCATAGTAATTTGCATCGGGTGTTCTTCCCGCGGAAGGAGCGTACCATCCACTTTCAGGTTTTTCCACTTATTATCATAAAAAGTGCGGTCCAGAATTTCATCCTTGTTTAAACCCAGTATTTTTTGCGCCATGGGGTTAGCATAGGTCATTTGGCCGTTTATGTCAATGATGCCTACACCTTCGGCCATGGTTTCCAAAATCTGGTTTAACCTGTGCTGGTTATCGCGCAGTTGTTCCTGTATTATTTCCGATTTGGCTAATGCAGCTTTTAATTGCTTTTCGCTCTCCTCAAAATCTTTATAAGCGGTAAAATCATCCAAAACGGTAAAGCCATAAGTTTGTCCTTCATCTTCGAAAAGTACAGTGGTTACATGCACCCACGCTAAGGATTTGTCTTTTCTGTAAAGGCAAACATCCAGTTTAAAGAAAGGTAATTTCCTCGACCATAACGCGTCCTGCAAGTCGTGCCAGTGTTGTATAAATTCTTCGCAGGCATATTCCAGTATCTTAGTCCCCTCAATTTCTTCAGCGGTATAACCCAAAAGATCGGTTAACGCTTTGTTAATTCTTAAAATAGTAAGGTCGGAATTGATGATCTTACTGGCCGCGCTGGTTAGTTCAAATATGGTATTAAATTTATGTTCGCTGTCCGAAAACTTCCTCTGGTAATCTTCAGGCGGATAGACGTTTCCCATGCTCGTTTCTTTGTTAAGTTTAAGTGTATGTTCCCTACAACATTATTTTTAATTTCCTGTTTATTAAAATTGTTAACTATAATGATTTTAGCGTTTAATAAAAAAGCCCGGCTGCTTATGCAACCAGGCTTTGTATTGAAATGATATTTCTGCTTAGCTCAATACCAACTCGCCTAAAGCTTCTTTCGAGAAACCTTTCAATTCGTCGGTGCGTTCTTCGCGGATTTTTTTAACCCATGCCGGGTCTGACAACAGCGGACGCCCAACGGCTACGAGGTCAAAATCGCCACGGTCCATGCGGCGTACCAGTTCATCTAAGGAACTTGGTTGTGAAGCTTCGCCAGCAAAAGCAGCTAAGAACTCACCGGTTAAGCCAACCGAACCTACACTAATGGTGGCTTTGCCGGTCAGTTTTTTAGCCCAGCCTGCAAAGTTAAGGTCACTGCCTTCAAATTCAGGCTCCCAAAAACGGCGTTGCGAGCAATGGAAAATATCCACACCAGCATCAGTTAATGGATTTAACCAGGCTTCCAACTCCTGCGGAGTAGCGGCCGTTTTATTATCATAAGCCGATGGCTTAAATTGCGATAAACGGATGATGAGCGCAAAATCCTCGCCTACTTGCTTGCGTACTTCTTTAATAACTTCGGTAGCAAAACGGGTACGCTCGGGCAGGGTTTTACCTCCCCAAATATCGGTACGCTCGTTAGTGCCTTCCCAAAAGAACTGGTCTATCAGGTAACCGTGCGCACCGTGTAATTCTAAGGTATCGAAACCTAAACGTTTGGCATCGGCAGCAGCGCGGCCAAAAGCAGCAATGGTATCAGCAATGTCGCTATCGGTCATGGTGTTACCATTGTTATTACCCGGACGGTTGATACCCGACGGACCCTCGAAAGGTACTGGCGGTACCCAACCCGAGTGATGGTTATCCATAATACCCATGTGCCAAATTTGCGGGCCCATAGCACCACCGGCGGCATGCACACCTTTAATTACATTTTGCCAGCCGGCCAAAGCCTGCTCACCATAAAAATGCGGAACGTTGGAATCGTTAGATGAGGATGGACGGTCAATTACCGTACCCTCACTCAGAATTAAACCAACTTCACCTTCAGCACGTTTTTGATAGTATTCGGCTACCAGATCGGTAGGCACACCATCGGGCGAAAACGAGCGCGTCATGGGCGCCATTACAATGCGGTTTTTAATATTTAAAGATTTCAGGCTAAACGGCCGGAACAAGCTATCGGTATTCATAGTGTATTATTTATGTTTGATATTAAATTGATGATTGAATGAATTGGCCCAAGGCTGTAAAGGCTTCTTCATTGCGCTGGTAATAGGTCCACTGGCCTACCCGTGTTGATTTCACCAGCCCGGCCCGTTGCAGGGTAGAAAGGTATTCGGACACGGTAGACTGTGTTAACCCAGCCTTGTTTTGAATTTGTCCTACACAAACCCCATGGTCGAAACCATTGGCCAGCTGTTCAGGAAAATTTATAGCAGGCTCTTTAAGCCAGTTCAAAATTTGCAACCGGGTTTTGTTCGAAAGCGCTTTAAATATCTCTACCTGATCCATGCTGCAAATATATATCGGTTTTTCCCGATATGTCTATTTGTAGATAAGAGATGACATTGGTTTGATAAGGGCGGGGTTTCGGGGAGTGAGGAGCGGGGTAGGAGGTTGCGAGGAGCGGGAGGTTGCGGAGCGAGGAGCGAGGTGGCGGGGAGCGAGGAAGAAGTTTTAAGGGAGTGTGTGGCATCTTTACTATGCACCTATGCTTCCCGTCACCTAACACTACCATCCCTGGATTTTCGCTCCAGGTAACCTTCCCCGGCACCCCGCTCCACAATCCCACTTCTCCCCCGCAACCCCGCTCCTCGAACCCCGCTCTTCACTCCCCCGCACCCATCAACAACTCCGTTAAAACATTTAAGAGTGAACGGTGTCCTCTTTGTATATAATTTTTGCTTGAGATACCATGCCACATAACGACCCTAATATTCAAACACCTAAAGATGATTTAACCTACATACAAAAAGTGTGGTATACGGTGGCCATTGTGGCCCTGCTGGTGGTGGCTATACTGGTGGCTCGTGTGGCCTTTAATGTATTGTTGATGGTGCTTTGCGGCATCCTGATCTCGGTATACTTCCATGGCCTGGGCGATATGATTGAGCGGAACAGCCGCATGAGCCGTAAATGGGCCATGTTTATATCGGTAGCAGGCTCGTTTGCCTTGTTAGGCATTATGTTATGGTTTATGGGCACAACGCTGCAAAATCAAATTTCGCAGCTGAACGAAACCTTACCGGCCACCATTAATTCGGCCCAGGCTAAAATGGCGCAAACACCCATAGGCCAAAAGGTGCTTAATTATTTCTCGGGCGATAATTCACAAAAGATCTTTTCTACGGCACAATCGTTTTTCAGTACCAGCTTTGGTGTGCTGGGTAATATTTATATTATTTTTTTCCTGGGCATCTTTTTTACTGCCAGTCCGTCCATGTATAAAGAAGGTATACTGGTGCTCTTCCCGGAAGAAAAAAAGTTTATGGCCCGCTATATACTTAACCGCATAAGTTTAGCACTTAAAGGCTGGTTGAAGGGGATGTTATTATCTATTGTGTTAATAACCGTAATGCTAACCATTGGCTTGAGTATAGCCCATATCCCGGTGGCCTTAGTACTGGCACTTATTGCAGGGATGCTGAAAATCATTCCCAATTTTGGTTCGTTAGCCGCCATGATACCTGGAGTTTTGCTGGCACTCACCATTAGCACTAAAACGGCTGTGGTGGTTTCGTTACTCTACATTATATCGCAAACCATTGTTAGTAATATAGTAACGCCGCTTATTCAAAAAAAGATGATCAACCTGCCGCCGGCATTAACCATTATCAGTCAAATTATTATGGGTACGTTATCGGGCGCTTTGGGGGTTATTATGGCAGTACCGCTTTTGGCTATTATATTTATACTGGTTGATGAACTGTACGTGAAAAAGCTCAACAATACTTCATTAGCTGCAAAAACAAGGGACATGCCGCTGGCCGATTAAAGTATTCTTTTATAAGTGGCGCAGTAATAATTAAAGGCCAGTTATAATAGAAATGCAATGGCGAGGTCGCAACCGCACGCATGCTTAATATGCTACTGATAACGTTTATGTGAACGAGGATGCCCAAAAGACTGTTTTGCTCAAGCGTGGACGCCTGGACGCTCGATGTGCATCATCTATGTTATTGAGTTTTTTCTACATATCTATCATAAAAGGCACCTGTACCTTTGGCATCAATCCGGCCAACAATTACCTGTAACGAACTCTTACTGATATCAAAATCGGGTTGTAAATGCAGGTGCTCCCTTGCACCAATTGGAAGATCGGTTATGCTGTTTTGGTCTAAGTCGGCCATTTTTATCAGTAGATTTCCAAAAGATCGCAGCCCTTCGGGATCACCATGAATTAACACGTCCTGCCACTTTTGTATTTCGCCATCAAATTCATCTTCATTGTTCGCCACAAAAACATCTAAATGTCAAGTGATTTCTGATTTGTATTTTTCCATTTAATAAGCTTCTGCGCTTTAAACTTATGCTTTTCCATGCCATTTATAAAGATGAAGCACAAAATATAATACATAAGTCATACAAGCGTGCGTCTATCGGTACATGCATCCCACCTGGGTGGTAAGGAGATTATTCCTGTATTGTTTAAATCGGAGTTCTGTATCAATTTTAAAACAATATTGTGCTATATTTAGCCTTCAGATGCATTTTACGTATTAAATACGGAATCACTGCATCTGCCCCCTAATATATTTAAACATGTTATCTGCGTTTCCTTGCGTAAAAAGGTTTTTGAAGAGCTATTGCTGGTATTTATTATTAATAAGCCCTTGTTTTGCTCAAACTACAAAAGTAGCTCAACTGCAGCTCGAACTTAAAACTCCGCATGCCGATACCACCCGCCTGCGCTTGTTACAACAACTGGCTGAGGCTTATTCATCGGTAGACCCTAAAAAGAAATTTTACTACGCTACTATTCTAAAACAGCTTGCCGAAAAACTACACAATGAGCACGCCGTAGCCGATGCTTATATTAACATGGGCATTGCTTACGGTATTCAAAGCAAGCTGGATAGCGCGCTGTACTATTTTTATCTGGCGCATAATAAGGCCGAAAAAAGTAAATATCCGTTAGGCGTAGCCCGTAGCCTGGCCGACCTGGGTTATGCCTATGACAGGCTCGACAATAAGCAGGAATCTATCAAATACTATTTCCAGGCCTTGCTTATATTTAAAAAACTAAACTACACACGTGGTATAAACCAATGCTATACCAACATAGGTTCTATTTATCATGATCTACGTAATTATAAAATAGCTATTGGTTATTACCAGCAGTGCCTCAAAACTTACACTCAGGAGAACGATGTGGTGGGTATTGCTAATGCTAATTATACTTTAGGTAATTGCTACCAGGAATTATTTGAGGATGAAAAGGCACTTGTATTTTTAACCAAAAGCCTGGCTACGCGCGATAGTATTGGCGACCTTAACGGCAGCGGATTGGTGCGCCGTGCTATGGGCCTGGCGTACATGCATCAAAAAAAGTATAACCTGGCTATTCAAAACCTCCGGGAAGCTTTAAAAAACATGCGCACCCTCGATGACAAGTACCAGGAATGTGCGGTGTTAAATTCTTTGGCACTTGTTTACATTAAAATGGGTAAGTATAACGAGGCCGAAAAGCTTTCGTTAGAGAGTTTAAAGATAGGGCAGGGTATTAAATCGAAAATTGTATCGTCTACCGCGTTAGAAAACCTGGTTTCGGTTTATAAAAATACTAACCGAATAAATAAGGCATTTGAATCCCAATCGCACTTTTTGCTTACTGAAGATAGCATAGCAGCCGAAAAAGCTTTAAAGGATATCACCCTTACCGAGTTTAACCGCTTTCGCAACGAAAACGCAGCCCTTGCCCAGCATAATGAAGCAATTACTACTAAAAATACAGGATACCAAACCCGTATTAACAATTACAGTAATGTAGTTATTATAATTATGGCGGTGCTGCTTACAGTAGTGTTGCTTGTATTTATACTGCATAGGCGTAACCTTCAAAAACAGCTTACCAACAAATTGCTGATTAAGCAAACAGAGGAAATTGCCGGTATGAACCAGGATTTGCAAAAGCTGAACCGGGAGGTGAACACCCAAATGGAAATAAGTCACCGGCAAAACCTGGAGCTGGAGAAAATCAACGACATTAAAAATAAGTTCTTTTCCATTATATCGCACGATTTGAGAGGTCCGTTGGGTACGGTGCTGTCCTTATTTAATGTTTACCGTAATGGTGATATTGGGGAAGATGATATGCGGATGCTCTTGCTTAAACTGGAAGACAACATTGTGACCACCAGCGCTTTTTTAGATAATTTGCTCGAATGGTCCAAAAGCCAGTTTGAAGGGATTGTAATTAATCCAACTAATTTTAATGTGAACGCGTGCATAGTGGAAAACATTAAGCTCCACAAAACTAAAACCGCGCTTAAAGATATTAAGGTGACCTTTCGTCCTGCCGAACAGGTGCTGGCCTATGCCGACCGTAATATGATAAACCTGGTTATTCGTAACCTGTTATCAAACAGCTTGAAATTTTGCCGTCCCGGCGATGCCATTACATTCTATGTTCGGGAAGAAAATGAAAGGGTAACCATTACTATAAAAGATACCGGACCGGGCATTAGCGAGGCTAATCAGCATAAAATGTTTAGTTTGGAGCATGCCATGAGCAGCGGTACCCAGGGCGAAAAGGGTAACCAATTAGGCCTGATACTTTGCCGCGATATGGTGGTGCAAAACAACGGCCAAATTGGCTTTGAAAGCTTGCCCGGCGAGGGGGCCACTTTTTGGGTTGAATTGCCAGCCGCGAGTGCAGCGGGTAATACTGCTCAACCCATGCTTACGGTATTTTAACTTTTAATCTATTGGTAGCCTTGAAATAAAGGTGGACCCATGCCTTTAAGTATGCGGTAAAAAGGGTAATTTTGCCGTTTCCGGGATTTTAAAATTGTTATTGAATGGCGTGGTCAGAAAAATTGAAGCTGAAAAAAGGATTGGTAATTGCATTGAACGATGCAGGATACACCGTTCCTAAAGAGATACAACAAAAAACGCTGGCGCGCATAGCAGGCGGACAAGACCTTGTTGCCGTTGGTCCCGAAGGTTGCGGTAAAACCACTACGTACATTTTAGCCATGCTTAACCGCTTTAATCATGCTGCCGATGGGGTAACCCGCGCACTGGTTTTAGTACCCGATAAAGATAGCGTTGAAGCTGTAATTGAACGGATAGGTGAACTCAACCGCAATAAAACCATATCGGTTGTAGGCCTGTATGCCGCTACGGGTATGGATGCTCAAATGGATGCCATGGCCGACGGTGCCGACATAGTGGTGGCCACACCCGACCGTGCCCGTGCCATTTACCTTAAACTGGGTTTAAACCTCAATAAAATTGAGCTGCTGATATTAGATGATGCCGAACTTATTGTAAAGCAAGGTTTGCAACTACCCGTTACCGAACTGGCTAACAGTATCCCTAAATGCCAATACCTGGTATTTACCGAAGTTTTGCACGATAAGCTTAACCGCATGATTGCTCCTTTTATGAAGCAGCCCGCCATGGTGGAAGTGGAAGAAATAGGGGAGGCGCAAATGGATACGCATCCGCAGGTGTTATACCATGTGCCTAACTTTGGCACTAAGCTTAACCTGCTGCGTTTGTTTATGAGCGATGCAGAGCTGTTTACTAAAACAGTTGTGTTTGTAAACACCCGCCACACCGCCGAAAAATTATATAAAAGCCTGGAAACGCGTGTTAACAATAGCGTGGCCCTGCTTAATTCCTGGTTTTACGAATGGAACGGCTTTGCCGAGGTTGATGATTTTAAGCAGAACCCTAACGCCCGTGTGCTTATTGTGGTGAACGAGGGTTTAGAGGCTATATCGTTACATGGCGTACCTTTTATACTGCATTTTGAGTTACCTGCCGATAAGGAAACTTACATAGAGCGCATGGTTAACGAAAACCTGAACCCCGACGAGGAAACTATGGCCATTACCTTTGCTACCGACCTGGAGCTGGGCATGATCCGTAAAATAGAGCAGGCCATTGGCCAAAAAATACCTGTAGCCGATTTGCCCGAAGACCTTCTCATTGAAAAAGAGCGTAACAAAACCACGGAAGACGATAAGCCAGTATCCAATAAAAAGAAAACCGACGAGCCCGTAGCCGGCGAAGCCTTCCACGAAAAGAAGGCCAGCAACGCCAAAACCTATAACTACAGCTCAGGCGAAAAGGCCAAGATGAATAAGAAGAAGAAACACGGGTAAGGATTGAAGGAGCGGGGTTTTTAGTTGCGGGGATCGTTTTTTGAAGATGTAATATCTGACTGAAATGTGTTATTGATTATCCTTGCTCATTTAGGCGTTGTATTTTCCCCTGTACCTCGAAACCTCAATCCCCGCTCTTCTAAAAAGCCGTCTCCACATAAAGATCTTCCACCTTTTTGCGTGCCCACGGGGTTTTGCGTAAAAATTTAAGGCTCGATGATATGCTCGGGTCTTCCAAAAAACAATTAATGCGGATACGGTAACCTAACTCCGGCCATCCGTAATGAGCTACCAGCTCGTTCAAAATATTTTCGAGCGTTTTGCCGTGCAGCGGGTTATTAATTTGGGTAGCCATGGTGCACAAAAGTATAATTAAATTGTAACGTGCCCAATGTTAAAGTCTGCTCAGTCCATTCTACTTATATTGATTTAAAAAGGGCTGACAGTAGCTATTCATTTGCGCTCTGGATTGTCCGTATGCTTACAACTTTTGATATAGTCGTCAAAGTAGTTGAGCCTTAAATTTTTATTAAGTGTATCAAACCGTTTGCAATGTGCGTATGGGCTATTAAACTCAGTCACATGAAATCAACCAAACTTACTATTGCTAAATTTTCGGGCTACGCCTTATTGTTAATTGTACTTTTTACAAGTGCTTGCAAAAAAGATAAAGTTCAGCCCAATGTTGAGGTAAACACGCTGCAGGGTACCTGGAAGGATAACGAGTCTACGCCTAACTTCAACAGGTATTTAAAACTCACGCCCGATAGTATTTTTCTGATATTTAAGCCAATTGGTACCTTTAACGAAGAACACTATTTTAGCGGCACTTACACTATAAAAGGCGATAGCTTGAAAGCTGACTTTAACGAGTCGGTTTCTAAAATTAATAATAAGCTGGTTGATAGAATAAAGATCTACGGCCAGGTTTTGGATAACGCCACTTACAGGGTAAATAATAATATCCTATTTTTAAAATACGTGACTTACCCTGCCGATGCCCCGATGGTTACCAGGACTACTTTTGCAAAGGTTAGTAATTAACCAATGGTAATGCCTAACTTAGGCACTACCATATATGAACACCATACAACTTAAACGTACCACCAGTGCCGACCCCGATTTTAGAAAGTTAGTGGCCGAACTGGACCATGATCTTCGCCTGCGCAATGGGGATATTATGGATGTTTACGATCAGCATAACATTATTGAGGCTATTAACACGGTAGTAATTGCTTACCTCAATGGAGCGCCCTCCGCATGCGGATGCTTTAAGCCATTTGATGCTATTGCCGTGGAGCTGAAGCGCATGTATGTGCAGCCGCAAGCCAGGGGAATGGGTTTGAGTAAGCAGGTTTTACAAGAATTGGAGAATTGGGCGCAAGAGTTAGGCTTTACCCACACCGTGCTCGAAACCGGCAAAAAACAGGTGGAAGCCTTATCTTTATACCCTAAAGCAGGCTATACCGAAATACCTTTATATGGCCCTTACGTCAACCTGCCCGATAGTGTTTGCTTTCGTAAGAAGTTGTAATGTTTTTATAAATTAGTGCTACGCTTGGTTGTAAGCTTGTTCTAAACCGTCAATATCCAGCTTTACCATTTGCATCATGGCCTGGGTTACCTTTTTAGCCTTGGCGGCATCCTTATCGCCCATTAACTTAAACAGCTGAACCGGCACAATTTGCCAGGTTACGCCAAACTTATCGGTAAGCCAGCCGCATTGCATGGCCTTGCCGCCTTCCAATAAATTATCCCAGTAATGGTCAACTTCTTCCTGGTTTTCGCACCTGATCACAAAAGAGATGGCAGGGGTGAGGGTAGCATAGTTGCCGCCGTTTAGTGCCGTAAAATCCAATCCAAAAAGCTGAAACCCCATAGTCATAACCGATCCAGGCTCACCCGGACCACCTTCACCGTAGCGCGAGGTACTGGTAATTTTCGAGTCTTTAAATATGGAAACGTAAAAGTTTACTGCTTCCTCGGTTTGGTTGTTGAACCATATGAACGGGCTGATCTTCTGTATCATATATTAGGTTTACTGGAATGAGTATGTAACAAAGATAACTGTGACTAAGTGAATTTCGGCGGTGTAAATACGACATTATAGTGGTGTGGTTTGCGCAATTGAAATGAAAGATCAGCTAACCAGCCATAGTTTTCAAACGAAAGGGCTGCCCATAACCTAATGAGCAGCCCTTTAATTTATCACTATTAATAACGCAATAACTACCAACTCGTTAGTGAAAATTAACAATGCGATTAACTTTATGGATAATAATATCACCGTCTAAAACATTGGCGGCTTGTTCTTTAAATTCCTGCAAATGAGCTTGATTGTTGTGCTCTTCAAAACCGGCATCATCGGCCCAGGTTTCGTGAAATATAAACTGGTGTTCATCGGTTGATGATTGATACAGTTCGTATTGCAGGCAGGCGGGTTCCTGCGTGGAGGTCGATACCAATGTATGAAGCAGGCCTTTTAACTCATCGGCAGCGCCGGGTTTAGCCTTCAATAACGCGGTTAAGTATACGCTCATTTGTTGATGAATTTTATAGTTAATTAGTGCAGATTATTTACAATATCGACGTTTTTTTCCACATCATGAAAACGAAAGTGTTCATGTGCGAATAGTGTTAGTGCTTATGCCCATTTTTACTGAAAAAGGATTGGGGTGCCGGCCTATATAAAATGATAGAAAACATCTATGTTAAAAAGAAGCCCGGTGAAAATGCTTAAGCGGCTTTTAACGGTATACTGAAGTAAAATGTAGAGCCCTTATCGGTTTCACTTTCTACCCAAATTTTTCCATCGTGCCGTTGTATAATTTCGGAGCATAAATACAAACCTATGCCAAAGCCCGATATGGACTTGGTACTGTTGTTTTCCACCCGGTAATAGCGTTCAAACAGCTTTTCAATATCGGCAGCCCTAACGCCAATACCCTGGTCTTTCACGCTTACTTGCGCCTGGCCGTTAACCGTTATGCAAGCCACATTAATAGTGGTGCCTGCCGGCGAATATTTAATAGCATTACTAATGAAGTTGTTAATTACATGGCCAATTTTATCCCTATCGGCTGTAATTAAAGTTTCCTCCACAGGCGCAAATATAATATGGTGGCTGGTGATGGTGGCCGTTACTTCCTCTTCTGCTTCCTTTACCAGGTCTTTCATATCGAATAGTTGCTTATCAATATGAATTTTGCCCGACTCCAACCGCGAAACATTAAGGAATCCGTTGATCATAGTGGTCATTTTTTTAACCTGCGTTTTAGCTTTATCCAACGCGCCGGCTGTAAAAACGTCCTGGTTGGTTTTAGCCTTGGCCAGCAGCATTTGCACATATGCGCTTAACGATGTCAGTGGTGTTTTTAGTTCGTGACTCACCATGCCTATAAAATCGTTTTTACGCTGGTCGTCCATTTTTTGCTCGGTAATATCCATTACCGTACCCGAAAAATAAGACGGTTTGCCATTATATGCCGGGTTTAACTTACCGGTAGCTCTAACCCAACGCAATTGCTGGGTTTTATGTTGAATTATAGGGTATTCCATATCATATGGATGCCCCGAACTAATGGCTGCTTCTAACTCGCTAACCACTTGTAGCCTGTAATCTTCCCTAATGTGTTTTACTGCGGCTTCATAAGTCATTTCCTCATGGTTCTCATAACCAAAAAAGCTTTTTAACCTGGGCGATGATACAAACTCGCGCGTAACCCCATCAATATACCAAATGCCAAGCTGAGCCTGTTCAATAGCAATGTTTTTGAGTTCCTGGCTATCGGCTAATTGTACGTTTATAAGTAAAAGTCTTTCCTGGGTATCGTTTAACTCATTATTAGCGGCACGCAGTTCTTTGTTTGCGCTGGCAATTTCTCTGTTGGTTGTGGCCAGTTCTTCGTTCAACGCGCTTACAAGTTTCTGCGAAACCTCTAATTCTTCGTTTGAGGTAAGCAATTCTTCATTAGTTGCGGCCAGTTCTTCAATAAAGCCCTGCTGTTTTTCCGCTTCTTCCATGGCCGATAACCGCAACTCAATTTCGTCCATCACAATTTTGGCCAGACTTTGCAGTATTTGGCGTTGCTCGTCATCAAACCGGCGCGGCATTTTATTAATAATGCACAGTGTGCCAATTAAAAAGCCGTCGTGCGTAATGATGGGCGCACCCGCGTAAAATTTTAAGCCAAAACTTCCAGCCACGTTGGGGTTGGTAAGCAGGCACGGTTCGGTAGGCGCATCTTCAAAAACAGTTACCTCTGGCTTTAATACCCCAAGCGAACATAAACTAACACCCCGGGAAGTACTACGCGCATTGCCCATGCCTACGTTAGCCTTAAAGTAAACGTTTTCGGCATCAACTAAAGATATGAGGGAAATGGGTACCTTAAAAATTTGGGTAGCCAAACGGGCCACATTATCAAAAGTGCCTTCGGGTGGGGTATCTAATATTTTATAACGTTTTAAAGCTGCAATGCGTTCTTTGTCGTTATCGGGAATGATATTTATACCAAATGTATTATCCATGTATCAGCATATAAAAAAGGATCGGGCAAACAACGCAGATCTCACTTGATGCGGTATTATAGTAACAGTATGCGAGCGTAATGTTTTGTTTTAAAGCTTTTTATTACTTTTAGGAAAGTAACCGATAAAACCAACATCATGTCCATCACAAAAAACGAATTACCTGCTACACAACGTGCCGAACTGCTGTGCATTTTAAAAGCTCGTTTTGAGAAAAATGTAAACCGCCACCCGGGGGTGGATTGGGCTGCTGTGCAAGCTAAGATTGAAGCAAACGGCGAAAAAATATGGTCGCTTAATGAAATGGAGATGACCGGCGGCGAACCCGATGTGGTGGGCGAAGACGGCCAAACCGGTGAGTTTCTGTTTTATGATTGCTCGGCCGAAACCCCTAAAGACCGCCGGAGCCTTTGTTATGACCATGAAGCATTAGAATCGCGCAAGGAAAACAAGCCATTAAACAGTGCTTTAAGTATGGCTTATGAAATGGGTATAGAAGTGCTAACGGAAGAGCAATACCGCCACCTGCAAACCCTGGGTAAGTTTGATGCCAAAACATCCAGCTGGTTACAAACACCCTCCAACATCCGCAAACTGGGCGGTTCTATTTTTGCCGATTACCGGTACGGGCAGGTATTTGTGTACCACAACGGCGCATCATCTTATTATGCCGTAAGGGGATTTCGGGGATGTTTAAAGGTTTAAGATTATAAAGAACTGTAAGTTAGGATATGAATACTACCGATACACACAACCAGCGGATAGCCAAAATGACCTTTGCCTCGGTATACCCCATGTATGTTGCCAAAGTGGAAAAGAAAGGCAGAACCAAAGATGAATTGCACGAAGTGATTACCTGGTTAACCGGCTTTAGTGATGATAAGTTGGAGGAGCTTATTAATGCCAAGGCAACTTTCGAAGCTTTTTTTGAACAAGCCACGCTCAACTCCAATGCCCGCCTAATTACCGGGACCATCTGCGGTTATCGTATAGAAGAAATTGCGAACCCGTTAACGCAGCAGGTAAGGTACCTGGATAAGTTGGTTGATGAGCTGGCGAAGGGGAGGAAGATGGAGAAGATTTTGCGCAAAGCGTGAGATGTTTTTATATTGAATAAGAGGACTTGTTAAGAGTTTAAATAGAACAGTTTGGCAAAGGAAAAGTCGGGCTTGTGCATGGCAATTTCGTTTTGAGCCGATTCGAGTTGTGCCGCTGCGGCGTATATAAACATTTGGTCTTCATAATTGCTTATGGCATCCTCAATAGATTTGAATTTGCCGTTGGTAAGGTTTTCGGATAATATTAAAGCATCTGTAAGTCCGGTATTCACTCCTTTTCCTGCAAACGGCGGCATGAGGTGTGCAGCATCGCCTATAAGCGTTATAGGCAACGGGCGATTAGGTTTCCAGGACTTATTTAACGGTAATATTTTGGTGGGCAACATAACAAATGCAGATGTTGCCTGCAATAATTGGTGGTAACGTTTATCCCAATTTAAAAACTTGTTTAAAAGGAAAGTGCGAATTGAGCCTGTATCTCGAAAGTTGAATTGGTCGGTTGTCCAGTTCTCCGGTTTTTTCAATATCACTCCGTAAGATAATGCGCCGTTGTTGTTAGGGTTTGCAACCAGCAAGGTGCCCTTATAAGCGGTCATGAGCCTGTTACCATCGCACATGCGGTAAAATGCCGGGCAATTAATTTCGGGTTGAGGTACATCACCTTGTATAATAATGGTTCCGGTTTCCTCCACTTCGGTATCTGTTACATGGCTTCTTACTTTAGACATTCCACCATTGGCTCCAATTAATACATCAGCAACGGCATCCTGTTTGTCGTCAAAATGCAGAAGCCATTGCCCGTTGTTAACACCAAGTCCCGTAAGCTTGCAATTCCAAATAACGGTATCACTTGCCAAGCTGCCGAGCAGCATCTTTCTTAAATCGTTCCTGTTTATCTCCGGGTTATCGTATTGGTTTTCGGCAGAAAGCTTTTTAGTTAATAACACATTGCCCATTTCATCAGCAATGTTAATGCCCATAGGTAGAGCCATCGAAAGATAGCTTTCCAGCAATCCGGCTTTTTTCAAAGTTTGCTGGCCGGTGTCTTTATGCAGGTCGAGCGTACCGCCCCAAATTCGGGCTTGTGGGTCTATATCTCTTTCGTAAACAGATACGTTTACGCCGTTTTGTTGTAGTAATTTGGCCATGCTAAAGCCTACCGGACCGGCACCTATAATGGCAACTTTTTTATGATGAAGTAACATGATTTTGCATTGTTAATTAAGCAATACAAAACTCGGGTGTAAATTAACTTTGGGCTTGTACAAACGCGACAAAATCGCTGGTTATGATCTTTTTGTGGGTCTTTACTTTTTTGGCAAAAGCTGCTGGCGTAGTGCCGGTATAGCGTTTAAATTCTTTGCTTAAATGAGCCTGGTCTGCATACCCTAATTCTTGTGCTAAAGCAGCCAGTTTAGCATTCGGGTAAAAGAATAAGCGGTTCCTTACCTGCTCAAAGCGCATAACACCCGATACATCTTTTACCGTATAGCCTGCTGATTGCTTAAAGTTTCTTTCGAGTGTGCGTACCGTTGCATGGGCGGCTGCCGCAACCTTGCTCACGGGCAGTGTGCCGTTGGCTTTTCGCATATAATTTCCGGCTTTAACCAACATTCCATTATCAGCACCTATATTAGTGTTTGCACCCCACTGGTATTGTTTAAGCTCGTTTAGCGCTTCAGTTATTTTACCGGCTTCAATTAAGTGTTGAAGTATAGGCTGTAACCCAACAATAGGATGCTTAATGGGACGAATAACTTCCAAACCAGGCTTCAATCCAAGCAAATCGAACACCGTCCATGGAAAGCACCTGATCCCAATGACCTCCACACGGCTTTGGGCATGTAAAATTGCAGGTTGATTGAGTAGCCCCATTATAAATGGTGAGGAAAGCAACTGTAAACCGTTTGGTGTAGCAATGCTGCAGGCGTCACCAAAAAGGAAGATGATCTCGGTGTTACCATCGGGCAGAATCTCAAAAATTCGCATGGTTTCTACAAAATCAACGCAGGTATACCAAAAGCATTTGATCATATGCTGCAGTTCTGCGGGAGATTCAATTTCTTGATGCTTCATGGATGGAAATAGTACAGCGAAGTATTAAGACTCAAAGATACTGAAAACAGGAAAGGGTCTTTGAGCAAAAACGCAGGTTGTATGGATAAAGAAAGTTATTTATGGGCTACGATCTTCATCTCAAACTTAATGGAATCAGACAAGGTTTGGTTGGCTACAAGTTTAAAGAACTTTGCCGATTTATAGCGTACATTCCATCGGGATATATCGACAATCAACTTAGCGTTTGCTTTAATAATTCCGTCTTTAGCCTCTACGTTGGCTGGAAAAGTTACTGCATGTGTGATGCCTTTAATGGTTAAGTTACCTGTAACGTTTATACTGTCGGCATCTGTTGTTGTAGCCTTAGTAATAACCATTGTAGCGAATGGAAACTTTTCAACCTCAAAAAAGTCAGGATCTTTTAAGTGATTAACCAGTTTGTTATCACTTTTGTGATTTTGGTCTTCAATGGTGTTCATGTCAATTTCTACGGTACCACCAACCAGCTGACCGTTTTCCATCAACAGTTCTCCCTGGGATATAGAAACGTAACCGGTATGACTGTTTGAACCCATCAGGCTCGAACCTGTCCATGTCACCATACTTTGCTTTGTGTCTATGGCAATATAATTTTCATTTCCGCTATGCAGGTATAAGGAACTTGCCGGTGCTTTGTTGTATTTATCGGCTTTCACGGATCGATGGCAACCGAAGACTAAAGGTGCAATAATTAAAATCAAGTAAGTGATGGATGATTTGTGGTTCATAATTTCAGGATTGTATAGACTATTGATAGCTTTGAGTACTTATTATTTTTGATCTTCTTTACTTCTAAAGTCGGTGATGGTCTTACCATCATAACGGTATACACCCTTCATCGATCCAAACCAAATGCTGCCATCGTTGGCTTCCAAAATCCCACAAAGCATTTTTTCTGATGACATGATTTCGGTTACAGCAGGGTTTTGAGTGTATAAGTACTTTTGGTCATAACGGGAAAGTGTCCAGGTACCAACCCCGTTAGGGTGTGCTGCGCCGGTAGTCCAGATGTTTCCATTTCTATCTTCCATTATAGCAGATGCCCCCCGCTTAGTCACCTTAATAAAGTTACTCCCGTCGTATCGCCAAAGGCCGGCAGAAACCAGTAACCTATTGCCTTTTTTAGCTTCAATGATGTACGCACCAAACCAAATATTTCCTTTTTTATCTTCAATAATTGACCAAACGTTATGAAAAGCCTTGCCCTCTTTGTTTTTGAAGACTGTAAATGTTTTCCTATCATAATAACAAGCATCGCCACGTGTGCCAATCCATAGTTTTCCGGTTCTGTCTTCCATGATGGTAGTGATCTCATTATTCGAGAGTCCATCTTTTGTTGTAAAGTTCCGGAAAGATTTACCATCAAAACGGCTTACACCGCCTCCTGTACCGAACCAGATAGTGCCGGTTTTATCTTCGTAAACAGACGAAACCGCATTGCTGGCAAGTCCTTCCCGGGTTGTAAAATGTTGAAAGGTTTTACCGTTGTATTGATAAACACCCGAATCGGTAGTGGCGAACCAAAGGTTTCCCCGTCTGTCTTCCAAAACGTTCCAGTATCTGCGCGAACCAATTTTGCTGGTGAGATTAGTGAACGATTTTCCATCGTATCTGAATACTCCGGCAAACATTGCCGCAATCAAAATAGTGCCGTTTTTGCCTTGCTTTACATTACGAACCATTCTGTTAGGCGCGTACGAAGTAACGGTGTCTTTGATGCCGTAGTTGATATGATCTGTATGTGGTTCAGTTTGCTTTTGTTTACACGATGCACAAAAAGCAAGGAGCAGCAACACGGTATAAATTTGCATGTGTATCTTCATTTTTCAATTATTTGGTTTGATGCAGCAAAATTACTTTGATAGTTTCCGGCAAGCGGAATTTGGATTGTAAATAGAATTGTAAACTTTGTAAATACTAACTTTACGCTATGCTTGATAGCCGAAATCTCCATTCCCGGAAGGGCAAATACCTCTTTGGGTTCATATTACTTGTGTTGGTCTCTGCAGTTTGCCTGGCTTTTAGTTCAGACAGAAACGAAGACTTTGATATGGCCAGGAGGGAAGTTTTACTCCGAAGGATAGGACATGAATTGCTTTTGCAGTCGGGCGACAGTATATCGAGAGTTCTTCCGGTAAAAAAGATGGCCGACAATGAGTACCAGATAGGGTTTGAAAATGAGCTTACGTTTCGAACGTATTCCCTGGTGAACACTACCCGCCGTTTGTTGGCTAAAGACCCGCTCGCAGCTGATTATGTGGTTAAGGTACTTAACTGTGGCAGCTCCGATGTAGCTTACGGATTTGCCGTATCAAAAAACACGAAAGATGATATTGTAGCCTGCATAGGGAGAAAGCAGCCCACAGCCTGTTATACTGTTTATATTGAATTTAAACCGTTGGGCATTACCAAGGCAAAGCGTGAATATTTTTTGGGAGGCCTTTCGTTTTTAGCGTTTGTAGGATTCATTTTTTTTAGACCTGTTAAGCCGCAAAGGGCATTGCCTGAAGTTCAGCCTACCGACACAATATCATTAGGTTCAGTGGAGTTCGATGCAAAGAACCGGAAGCTCATCATCAACGAGAACACGGTAGACCTCACCGGAACCGAATCGCGTTTGCTGCTCATCTTCGCGCGTTCGCCCAACGAAATTATAGCGCGAAGCCGGCTGCAAAAAGAGATATGGGAAGATGAAGGTGTAATTGTAGGACGCAGCCTGGATATGTTCATCTCTAAACTCAGGAAAAAGCTGGAGTTGGATCCCCATATCAATATCGTGGTGATACGTGGGAAAGGGTATAGGTTGGAAATCAGCTAAAATTACGGTTATTGATGTCGTTAACCAGCACCGTACTAACATTATATTAAACTACACGCCCTCCCTGAAACAGGAAGGGCGTTTGGAGTAAAAGACGAGATTCGAACTTATAAACACAGCCTTGGCAAGGTCGATGTCTATAAAATAATCTACTTTAGGATTTAGATTATTGCTGATGAGCTAAAGCGGTTTTTCTCAACTTTATCAATTTCGTATGGCTGAATTATGTATTTAGGCATAAAAAAGATTAAAGTCTTTAACAATGTTTATGTGGATTTTATATCAAGATAGTTGAGCATCAATTTGATAGGGCAATTTTGATTTTATCGGCTAATATTGAAACGTTGTCTTGACTAAGATTATCGTTAACAAGTATCATGATTCCTATCCGCTCTTCGGGATAGGCCAAGCATAGGGTACTAAATCCGATACCAGTACGTCCACTATGATAAAGTGTGCGTTTTCCATTATTATTCTTGATCATCCAACTCAAGCCCACCCCCGTACTGTCTGATTGACTAAAAGTTTTGATATGTGATATTTTAATAGCTGGGTCAGTCTCTTTTACATTTGCTATTATAAAATTCATCATATCTGCCATTGTTGAATTCATGCTTGGCCCCCCAGGGTAAAAAAGATTTGTGTTAATATTATCTGGTTTGTTAATCGTAAGATCATACCATTGTACAGGGCGTGAAGCATCTTTATATCCTTGAATGAAGCGGTTTAGTTGACTTACTGGAATTTTAGTTCTTGTATCATAAAGGCCGAGATGACTTTTAAGGTAATTCGTCACTAACTGCTCGTAAGGCTGATGGTAAATGCGTTCAAGTAAAAGAATAAGGATTGTCATAGCGTTGCCGTTGTATTCGTATTTTGTACCTGGGACAGTTTCAAGCTTAAAGCCATGCATATCTTTCATTAAGGTATCTTGATTGTACTTAGCAAAAAAATCAAGCTGTTTAGGAAGGCTACTATTTTTTATACTATCCATAATTTTCGCAGGGAAATTTCGAGACGACTTTGGTAAACCAGAAGTATGATTAGCTATGTCAATTAACCTAACAGGGTGGCCTTTATATTGTAGATTAGGATACTTTCCTGGTAGAAACTTACGGATATCATCTCTCAAGTTTGCTTTTTTTTGTATAACAGCTTCCGCAAGCATGATTCCAATAAATGGTTTAGCTATTGAGCCTAAGTTAAAAAGTTGGTTGGACTTGATAAGCTGGGCTGTTCCTTTTTTTGATTCTCCGTAATTGTACATGAAACATCGGCCATTTTTATAAATGGCGATTGATAAACCAATGGTTCCTGGATTAGCCATATAATCAGATGCAGCCACTTGCACTGCCCTATCTAAGTTGTTTTTTAGAGGGTTATCAGTAAGGATTTTTTCGGTTTGCGACCAGCTGTTTAAAGAAAATAAGCAAAGGCTAAGTGTAACTACAAATATACTTTTCATAAATAATTTACACTATGATGCATAACAAGGTACTTTGTTACGTGTGTAAAGAAATTTATTGAATTGGATTAGGCAGTAGTGAAAATGAAGTTTAGAAAATTACAGCATATTACAATATCTCGTTCATTTTCTTTTAATGAGCATATTGAAAGAAGCAATGCTAAGTACTTAGAGAGAAGCGAGCATCGTAAATAACCACCGTTAAACAACAAAGCCCTCCCTGAAAACAGGAAGGGCTTTTGGAGCGAAAGACGAGATTCGAACTCGCGACCCCGACCTTGGCAAGGTCGTGCTCTACCAACTGAGCTACTTTCGCATTTAGATAACAAAAGCTCCTCTTTGCAGAGGAGCTTTTGTACTCAGAGCGGGAATCGAACCCGCACTCCGTTTACGGGAACAGGATTTTAAGTCCTGCGTGTCTACCAGTTCCACCATCTGAGCATGGTCCATTTTGTCAGGCAATCGTTATGCGGGAGAAGAGGCAGGCGTCCGCCCGCACACCACATAACGATAAACCTTAAAAATAAATCCCTTTTGATATTCAAAAGGGATTTGAGCGAAAGACGAGATTCGAACTCGCGACCCCGACCTTGGCAAGGTCGTGCTCTACCAACTGAGCTACTTTCGCATTTTTCGTAAGTCATTCTCTTTTCAGATAACGCCTTTCGTTTTTGGTGATGCAAATATAGGGACTAAACCGTATTCTGCAAATAATTATTTTAAAAGTTTTTTAACTTTATTATAACTCACTGGCTTTCAAAACATCATTTATCAAATCGCTCTCATATCCGCGGCTCATGGCATGCTGTATAAGCTTGTAACGGCGTTTAAATGGGTCTTTTTCGGTTATTTGTGCTTGCTTTTTTTCTATCAGCTTTTGTAAAGCGCTCAAATATGCATCGCCATCAATAGTTTGCAGGGCCTTGTTAATGAGTTTATCGGGTACTTTCTTCAACTTTAAGCCTTGTTTTATTTTAATGCGTCCCCATGCTTTAATATTAAACTTGCCTTGCACATAGGCGCGGGCAAAGCGTTCTTCGTTAATAAAGTTACCGGTTATCAGCTGACTGATCACACTTTCTACCCCGGTAGGGTACATGCCTAAATCGTATAGTTTGGTGCGTACTTCCTGCTGCGAGCGTTCCTGGTAGGCGCAAAAATGTTCTGCTTTAGTTAGGGCGGTTTTTTCGTCGGTTATTCTCTTCTTTTTCGGCTCATCCATGCAAACCAAATTTACCAAAAATTCTTCTCTTAACATAAATAGTTACCTTCGTTATCATGTTGAGCAGCCAGTATTCTATACTTCAGGTGCAGCAAATAATTGCCGCCACCGCAACCATTGTCAGGGAAAACAACATTAGTATTTTGCTTACCGATAGCCGGCAAATTAGCAACCCGGTGGAAAGTTTATATTTTGCATTAACGGGTAGGCGCAATGGTCACGAGTTTATTGCCGAAGCTTATAACCAAGGCGTGCGAAACTTTGTGGTGCAAACCCAACCCGCTGCCGATTACCCCGCCGCTAACTTTTTAATAGTGCCCAATGTGTTGGAAGCTTTGCAAAATCTGGCCGCATACCACCGCAGCAGGTTTAGCTTGCCGGTAATAGGTATCACCGGCAGTAACGGCAAAACCATTGTAAAAGAGTGGCTGTACCAGTTGCTGGCCGGCGATAAGAACGTTGTGCGTAATCCTAAGAGTTATAATTCGCAAATAGGGGTGCCGTTATCGGTTTGGCAAATACAGGAAGACAATGACCTTGGTATTTTCGAAGCTGGTATTTCTACCGTGAACGAGATGGATGCGCTGGAGGCTATCATACAGCCTACCATTGGCGTGCTTACGCATATTGGCTCGGCGCACGATGAAGGCTTTGAAAGCCGCGCGCAAAAAGTGCAGGAAAAGCTAAAGTTGTTTAAGAACACGGAGTTGCTGATTCATAATTATGACCAACTGCTGGAATACAAGGCCGACTTGCCTGCCGTTACCACCTTTACCTGGAGCTTCAACTTTAAGGAGGCCGATCTGTACGTGTTCAGCGAAACGGTGATTTCCAAACGCTTTTACCTGCGGGCCATGTATGAGGGTAACGAGGTTGAATGCCTGATCCCGTTTTTGGATGAGGCCTCGGTAGAAAATGCCATAGTTTGCTGGGCAACGCTGCTAGCTTTGGGTTACAGTGCCGAAGAGGTAGACGAACGCCTGGAGCACCTGAGCGCTGTAAGCATGCGCCTGGAAATGAAAACCGGTATTAACGATTGCTCGGTAATAGACGATTCGTACAACTCCGATGTCCGTTCGCTCGAAATTGCCTTGAACTTTTTGCAGCAGCAAAATCAGCATAAAATAAAGACGCTCATCTTATCTGATATTTTCCAGTCGGGCCTGCCGCCGCAAGAGCTTTACCGGCAGGTGGCCGATATGGTAAAAAACAAACGCGTTGATAAATTTATAGGCGTAGGGGAGGCGCTGTTTGAGCACAAGGAGCTGTTTTCTGATATTCCGCAAACCTTCTTTTATACCTACACGGCCGATATGCTTCGGCACCGTAAAGAGATCAATTTTAACAACGAGGCCATCTTAATTAAAGGTTCTCGAAGTTTTGAGTTCGAGCGCATTAGCAGGGCCTTAGCGCAAAAGGCGCACGAGACTATGCTGGAGATCAACCTTAACGCGCTACTGGGTAACCTGAACTTTTATAAGTCGAAATTACAGCCGGGGGTAAAGCTCATGGCTATGGTGAAGGCATTCTCGTACGGGAGCGGCACTTTTGAGGTAGCTAACATATTGCAGTATAATAAAGTCGATTATTTGGCCGTAGCCTACATTGATGAAGGGATTGCCCTGCGCCAGGCCGGTATTACGCTGCCGGTTATGGTGTTGAACCCTGAGCCATCTGCATTTGAAAAGTTGATAGAATTTAACCTTGAGCCCGAAATTTACAGCTTTGGCCTGCTGGATAAGTTTGTGCGTTATGCCCAGCAGCACCAGGTGAGCCAGTACCCCGTGCATTTGAAAATTGATACCGGCATGCACCGTTTAGGGTTTGAAGCTTTTGAGCTGGATGCCCTGTGCGATTTGCTAACGGAAAACGCTTACATTAAAGTGCAATCCATTTTTTCGCATTTGGTAGCCAGCGATAACGAAGCGCATGATGCCTTCACGCTCAAACAAATCAAGCAGTTTAAACAGGCTTTTGCGCAGGTGGAACAGGCATTAGGTTACACGGTAATTAAACACATCTCCAATACATCGGCCATAATTCGCTGGCCCGATGCCCAGTTTGATATGGTGCGTTTAGGAATTGGTTTATATGGTATTGATGCGGCCGTGCCCGAGCACTTGAATGGCCTTCAACCCATTGCCACGCTAAAAACCAGTATATCACAGGTAAAGCACATTATAGCCGGAGATACCATTGGTTACAACCGCAACGGCAGTTTATTGAAAGATGGCCGCATAGCCACCGTACGTATTGGCTACGCTGATGGCTATTTGCGGGCTTTTGGTAACGGCGTAGGTAAAATGATGGTGAAAGGCGTGCTGGTGCCCACAGTGGGTAATATAGCCATGGATATGTGTATGATAGACGTGAGCGCGGTAGAGGTAAAGGAAGGCGATGAAGTGATCATATTTAACGAGCAGCAAACCATTGAAGACCTGGCGCAGCAAATAGGCACCATTCCGTATGAAATATTGACCAATATTTCGCAGCGAGTTAAAAGAGTGTATTTTTATGAGTAAAATTGCACCTGGATATGAACAGGTTCGCCCGCGCTTTATTTAATTATTTTATAAAAGGGATGCTCGTTGTAGTACCCCTGGGCTTGGCTATTTTCCTGATCTACTGGGCAGTTTCCAAGCTGGATAATGCGCTGAACCTTAGTGATGTGCTTTGGATTAATCCCAAGACAGGCAAGGGTATTTATATTCCGGGGTTGGGTATTTTAACGGTACTGGTTTTAATTATGGTTGCCGGTGTGCTGGTGACCAACGTAATAACCGATCCTATCAAAAATTGGTTTTCCCGCTGGGTTAACCGGATCCCGCTGTTTAAGTTCCTTTATTCTTCCATTAAAGATTTTACCGAGGCTTTTGTAGGCGAAGACAAGAAATTTAACGAACCTGTATTGGTTGAGGTAGGCTCCGCCGGATTGAAGAAGATCGGTTTCCTTACCCAAAAAGATCTGACTTCGTTAGGGCTAACCGATCATGTAGCGGTATATTTTCCGTATTCCTATTCTTTTGCCGGTCAGGTAGTCATTGTGCCTGCCGATAAGGTAAAACACCTCAATAAAAGTGCTGCCGATATGATGAAGTTTGTGATATCGGGTGGGGTTACGGAGTTAGATTAGGAAGAAGCCCCTCCCAAACCTTCCACTGGAGGGAGGGCTTAAAGATGCCGCCGCCGCTCGGCTCCAGCCGCCTGGCTACTATTATCGGCCTACGTAGCCTTCGGATAAATGTTTATTAATAAATGGCGATATCTTATTCTGTAATTCTCTAATTCAGTAAATTCCGGTTCAGGCAATTATTAAAAGAACAGAGGCTTCTCCGGTTAAGAGGAGACGGAACGCGTTCAAACGCATTAACCGAATTTTTAAAACGCTGAATAACTACGCCTTCTTAAAATTCCGGCTGGCAATTACTGTACTAATGAGCATTAAGATAGCTCCTAATAAATAAGGTGCACCCGGGAAATATATGGATGAAACTTTCGGATTGGTAAAGTGTGAAAATAAACTGCTCATCAAAAGCGGACCAATTACTGTAGTTATGCTGAGCAAACTATTTAAACTGCCCTGAAGTTCGCCCTGTTCGTTTGCATCTACTTTACTGGTAATTAAGCCTTGCAGTGCTGGGCCAGATATGCCGCCTAAACAATAGGGGATCATAAATAAGTACATCATCCAACCTTTACCGGCGAAAGCAATGAGCACTAAACCAATGGCGTAAAACAAAAGGCCAGTCACAATACTTCGGTCTTGCCCTAACTTGGGTATAATAATACGGATAAGCCCACCCTGTATGCCAATAAGCAATACGCCAATGAAGATACCCAGGCTACTGATACTGGTCATGCTCCACTTAAATTTTTCGATGAGGTAGAACGCTAACACAGTTTCTACAGCTTTGGAGGCAATATATACCAGGGTGAATGCACTTACTAAACCTGCAATGGCCGGATACATGCCCAGGCGTTTTAATGAACCAATAGGGTTGGCCCGTGTCCAGTCGAACGCACGGCGGTTTTCGGGGGCTAAGGATTCGGGTAGTACAAAATAGCCGTATAGCGCGTTCAATAAAGCCAACGCGGCGGCAGCTAAAAAGGGGATTTTAAGACCAACAGCACCTAAATACCCCCCCAAGGCAATACCAACAATAAAGCCCAAACCAGTAGCCGCACCAATTAAACCAAAATTGGCGGCCCGGTTTTCTCCTGTACTTACATCGGCAATATAAGCGGTTGCGGTAGTGGTAGCTGCCCCCGCAATACCTGCAATGGCACGACCGACAAACAACCAGAATATGCTTGGTGCAAAGGCCATAAAAGCATAATCAATTCCAAACCCTACCAAAGATGTTAATAGCACCGGTCTGCGGCCATAGCGGTCGCTCAGGTTGCCCAATACCGAGGAGAATATGAACTGCATGAGCGCGTACGTAAACGTCAGATAACCGCTCAGCTGCCCGGCGGTACTAATGTCTACATGCCCTAAAGTTTCCAGCAGTTTAGGTAAAACGGGGATAATTACGCCCAACCCGAGCACATCAACAAATACAGTAACAAATATGAAACCCAGTGCGGCATGGCGCTTAGGCTTAACGGTTTCGCTCATTTAATATTCAATAACAACACCTGTTAAAAGGCATTAAAGCAAAATTGTTTTAAAATATGGCAATGTAACTAAGCTTTTGCCTCAACCACACGCCCCCGCCTGAAACTGCGCACGGCCAGCACGGTGCTCACCAGCATTAATATAGCGCCCATCAAAAAAGGAGCACCCGGAAATTGCACAGGTGCATTTTTACCGGTGAACCAGGCAAAAAGGGTGGTCATCAGCGGCGGACCAATAATAGAAGTAACGCTCATTAAGCTGGTTAAACCACCCTGCAATTCGCCTTGCTCGTTAGGCGGTATCTGGTTGCTAATTATTCCCTGTAATGCTGGTCCGGCTATACCTCCTAAACAATAGGGTATTAAAATGACGAACATCATCCAGCTTTCGGTGGCAAAGGCAAACAGGAACAAGCCTACGCTATACAGTAGTAAACCAATGGCAATACTCTTTTTTTGCCCCAATTTAGGTATGGTGATGCGAATGAGTAAGCCCTGCACCAGTCCCGATAGTAAACCTACAACGCCCAATGAATAACCCACTAACGATTCGCTCCATTTAAAGCGTTCCATGGTGAAATAGGTCCATGTGCTTTGTACGGCATGGGCGGCAATATAAATGAGGATAAGCGAGGCAATGAGTCCGCTTATGGCCGGGTATTTTTTCAATTGCGTTAAAGAGCCAATGGGGTTGGCACGTTTCCATTCAAATGGACGACGGTTTTCTTTAGCTAACGATTCGGGGAGGATGAAGTAACCATAAGCCGCATTTAATAAGGCTAAACCGGCGGCGGCTAAAAATGGCAGCTTCACATCAATACCACCTAAAATGCCGCCTAACACAGGTCCAATAATAAAGCCTAAACCAAATGCGGCACCGATAATGCCAAAGTTTTGTGCACGTTTTTCGGGCGTACTTACATCGGCAATATAGGCAGATGCGGTGGTGAAACTGGCACCGGTGATACCGGCAATAATGCGGCCTACAAACAACCACCAGATGCTGGGTGCAAAGGCGAGAAAAATGTAATCGATGCCAAAGCCTAACAACGAGCCCAGCAGTACCGGCCTGCGGCCATACTTATCGCTCAGGTTACCCAGTACCGGTGCAAACAGAAACTGCATTACCGAATAGGCGAAGGTCAGCCATCCGCCGTAACGTGCCGCAATGCTCAGATCATTGGTATGTAACAGGTGTTCAATAAGCTTGGGAAACACCGGTATTACTATACCAAAGCCGGTTATGTCAATAAGTAGTGTAATGAAGATAAAGCCTAAAGCAGCCTCACGTTTAGGTTGTGCAGGTTGGTCCATAATTATCGCAAAATAACGAAAATATGTTTACAGCAACGGTTTTGTTTAACAGGCACCGCATGATGTGCTGCCATAGCCATATTCAAACACAAAATAGCTCAAATAAAAAGCTATACTCTTTGTTTAAGCTATTTCCGCAAATTGAAATTTCTACTTATTGCAAACAGCAGATCAAGTTCAGGAAGGGAAGAAAGAATTACGCAGGAATTACCTTAAAGGTATAGCTTTCCATAATTAAGTTGGCCAGCAGGTTTTTGCAGGCCTCTTCAGTTTTGGCCGATGCTATGGCTTCGTTCTCTGCTTCAATTTCTAAGGTAATGTGTTTGCCAATGCGCACGTTTTGAATTTCGGCCAAACCCAGGTTTTTCATGCTGCCTGTTACGGCTTTACCTTGTGGGTCAAGAATTTCTTTTTTGGGCATTACGTCTATTTCGGCCTGGAATTTCATATTATTTGGCAAGTCTGAGTTGAATAAGTGATATGACGATATACATTATGATGATCGCCGGAACGGCAGCAAATTTAAAAAACAATATCAGAATTGCCGAAAACAGCAGCAATAAATAGCGATAAAAATTTCGCTGCATATCGCGGTTCTTAAATTTAAGCGACATTAAGGGCAGTTCAACCACCAGCAGCATGCACATAATGGCTACAAAAAATGCCAGAAAGAACGGGTTTAGTATAAACGCGTTAAAAAAGCCATACTGTTCTTTAATAATAAGCGGAAACGAAGCTATTAATATTGCGTTGGCAGGGGTGGGCAAACCTATAAAGCTATCAGTTTGACGTTCGTCGTTGTTAAACTTAGCCAGCCTGAGCGCCGAAAAAACCGGGATGAGGAAAGCGATGAAGTTCAGGAAAATGCTGATGTTTTCGATTTGAGGAGCCTGCAAAAACAGGCGATACATAATAAAGGCAGGCAGTACGCCAAAGCTCACCACATCGGCCAGCGAATCGAGATCCTTACCAATTAAGGAATGCGCTTGCAAAACACGTGAGGCCAATCCGTCGAAAAAGTCGAAGATAGCAGCTAAAAATATACAGTAGGCCGCATACTCCAGATTATCCTGAAAAGCAACAAATACAATTCCTATACATCCGCTAAAAAGGTTGGCACAGGTTATGGCGTTGGGTACATGTTTCTTAACGCGTTTCCTCATTTCGGGGCTCAAGATAGCCAATAATTTTTAGGTTCCACAAAGTAAGGAAAATCTTAACCTCATTTTAATGTGGCAGGATTTGGTGAGCATGAAAAAGCATCTTGGCAGGTGTAATCGTACGATGTCATGCTGAGTCTGTTGACGCATTTGCCGCCTTGGTAAGTCTTCGACAAGCTCAGACTGACAGGTAGGTTGCAATAAAACAAAAAACGTCATTGCGAGGAACGAAGCAATCTATGTATGATAGGTAGCGGACTACTTTTCTACACAGGGATTGCTTCGTTCCTCGCAATGACGCTTGGAAGATAATTTGATATTTAAAGCTATTACGAGTTCATTGATACTAAAAACTCTTCGTTGCTGCGGGTACCTCTAATTTGCGATTGCATGAATTCCATCGATTCGATAGAGTTCATATCGGCCAGGTGATTACGCAAAATCCAAATGCGTTGCAGCGTGTCGCGGTCTAATAAAAGATCGTCTCTACGGGTGCTCGATGCGGTAATATCAATAGCAGGGAAAATACGTTTGTTAGATAATTTACGATCCAACTGCAGCTCCATGTTACCGGTACCTTTAAATTCTTCAAAAATCACCTCATCCATTTTAGAACCGGTTTCGGTTAAAGCTGTAGCAATAATGGTTAATGATCCGCCATCTTCAATGTTACGAGCCGCACCAAAAAAGCGCTTAGGTTTGTGCAGTGCGTTGGCATCCACACCACCCGATAATATTTTACCGGATGCAGGGGCAACAGTATTGTAAGCACGGGCCAAACGGGTGATGGAATCTAACAAAATAACCACATCATGACCGCATTCTACCATACGCTTGGCTTTTTCGAGCACAATGTTGGCAATTTTTACGTGACGCTCGGCCGGTTCATCAAAGGTTGACGATACCACCTCAGCACGTACGCTGCGGGCCATATCGGTAACCTCCTCGGGGCGTTCGTCTATCAGCAATATGATCAAATAAACTTCCGGGTGGTTTTTGGCTATGGCGTTGGCCACATCCTTTAATAACATGGTTTTACCTGTTTTAGGCTGAGCCACAATTAAACCACGCTGACCTTTACCAATAGGAGAGAACAGGTCCATAATGCGGGTAGAATAATTGCTCGCATCGGTAAACAGGTTCATTTTTTCGGACGGAAACAGCGGAGTTAAGTGATCGAAAGGAACACGGTCGCGCACTTCGGCAGGTATACGGCCATTAATGGCTTCAACACGAACCAAAGGGAAATATTTTTCACCTTCTTTTGGAGGGCGGATGCTGCCACGCACGGTATCGCCGGTTTTTAAGCCAAACAGCTTAATTTGCGATTGCGATACGTAGATATCATCGGGCGAGGTCAGGTAGTTATAGTCGGACGAGCGTAAGAAACCGTAACCATCGGGCATAATTTCTAACACACCTTCGTTAACAATTACGTTATCAAAGTCCATATTAATGGCTTCCTGGTTGCTTTTAGTTTGTTGCTGAACGCTGTTTTCGCGGTTACCATCGCGCTCGCGGCCATTATTGGTTTCGCGTTGCTGGTTGTTTTCGCGCGGCTCGCGGGTATCACGTTGTTCGCGTTCGCGTGGCTCACGCACGTTGTTGGTGCCTTCACGTCCTTCGCGCGGATTAGCCATTGGGCGGCGCTCAAATTTGGGAGCACGAACCTGATTATTTTGCTCTGCAGATGCCGGTGCAGATGGGGCATTATCGTTGTTAACCGATTCAATGGCCTGTACATCGTTAGGGGTACCGGCTTGCTGTGTTTCGGCTTGTACTATGGGCTCAGGTGCGGCAAAAAGATCGGTGCGGGGTACATCATGTACCTGCGTTTTGCCTGCCGGAACCTTTGCTTTTACAACACGGGCGCGTTTGCGCGGTTTATCATCGTTATCGGCATCGTCACCTTCAGTAGCGTTGGCTGTTTGGTCGGCCGGTGCCTGGTTTTCATCGTAGTTATCTTGCAGATCTGATTGCTGAGCCCGGGCGGTTTCAATCAGTTTTTCTTGCTCCATAATGCGCGTAACGAGCTGGGCCTTACGCAGTTCATCTGCTTCAGCAATACCCAGATCTTTAGCCATTTGACGCAATTCGGACACTAATTTGTCGTTCAATTCGAGTTTATCAGGCATGAGAGGAATTATAATTCAAAAAGGGATTATTTAATGTATAGAAAATTGATCTTGCTGCTGTAATGGCACCTTGAAAAAAATAATTTATTATTTTATAAGCAACGTGGGGATTTTACAACTTTTCTTTAGTGCAAGAAAAATTTGTTTTGGAAACGCCACAATAGTAACTAATTATTTCAGAAACAACAATTATTTTAAAAAATAGTTACACAAGGATAACACTCCCGATGATTTTTAGTTTTTTTGCCTGTTGAAAATCCTTTACTTCTTTCCTTATGCTATCACGTCAGCAATTAATAGAACAAATCAGGCTTAAAAAATCATTTCTGTGTGTTGGTTTAGATACTGACCTGGATAAGGTACCTGCTTTTTTGAAAGATAACTATGCCGACCCAATTTTTGAGTTCAATAAACGCATTATTGATGCTACAAAAGACTTGTGCGTAGCTTATAAACCCAATGCAGCGTTTTATGAGAGTTATGGCGTTAAGGGTTTGCAAAGTTTAATTAGTACTTACCAATACCTGCCTAAAGATTGCCTGAGTATTATAGATGCCAAGCGCGGCGATATTGGTAATACCAGCGACCGCTATGCCCGTGCTTTTTTTGATGAAGCCGCCACAGGTATGGGTTTCGATGCTATTACTATTACGCCCTACATGGGGCATGATAGTATTACGCCCTATTTAGCCTATGAACATAAATGGGTAATCATACTGGCGTTAACCTCATCGGTAGGGAGCAAAGATTTTCAGTACCTGGAAACTAACGAAGGTTTACTTCACGAAGCTGTGATTAATAAATGCAATACGCTGGCCGGTCCCGAGCGTATGATGTTTGTGGTAGGTGCTACTAAAGGAGCTGAGTTTGCAAATATCCGCAAGCATGCGCCCCATAACTTTTTACTGGTGCCCGGTGTAGGCGCACAAGGCGGAAGCCTGGAAGAAGTATGCGAATATGGAATGACAGCCGAATGCGGCTTGCTGATTAACGCTTCCCGTTCTATCATCTATGCATCCAACGGCGAAGACTTTGCCGAAGCTGCCCGCGCAGAAGCGTTGAAATTGCAAACGCAAATGGCGGAGGAGTTGGAGAAGGCTGGAATATTGTAAGTTAGAACTCGTCATTGCGAGGTACGAAGCAATCGCTGTACGACAGGTAAAACAGCGGCTTTTCTACGCAGGGGTTGCTTCGTTCCTCGCAATGACGAACAAAAAGAATGCATTCGCACATCTACTCTCTCACCGGCTCCACAAAAACCTGCTTGTAATGCGGATAGGTGCTTTGAATCTTACTACGGATACTGTCAATTGTATCTGTGATTTGTACATTACCGGCTTCGCGGACGAAGTTTACTTTGAGAACAATGATCACTTCTTCTGGGGCCAGGTAAGTTGACAGGTGCCGGGTAACCTTGTTTACCAGCGGATCACTTTCGGCTATCTGTAAAACAGCTTGCAATTCTTCAGCTTCCGGGGTTTCGCCCATTAAAAGGCTGCGACTTTCGCGCACTAATAACACGGCAACGGCGGTAAGTAACAAGCCAATCATTACCGAGGCTATACCATCAATATAAGGGTTCTCCAGCAACTGGCCCAGCAATATACCGGTAAAGGCTATTAAAATTCCAATTACATCGGCAGCGTCTTCAAACAGCACTACAAAGGTAGACGGGTCTTTACTGTCATGCACAGCTTTCCAAAAAGGAGTGGCACCCCGCTGACGGTTAAATTCTTTAATGGCGGTAATAAAGCTAATGCCATCAAATATAAAGGCTATGCCCAGCACAATGTAGTTAATGAGCGGATTACGCACTTCTTCAGGGTGCATTAAATGTTCAATACCTTCGTAAATGGAAAAGCCGCCACCCAGTGCAAAAAATAACAGCGACACCACAAACGACCAAAAATACAACTCGCGCCCATAGCCAAACGGGCGTTGCTCATCGGCAGGTTTTTGGCTTTTGCTAATACCTAATAAAAGCAGCACCTCGTTACTGGTATCCACCAAAGAGTGAATCCCTTCTGATACCATGGCCGAACTACCGGTAAAAACTGCAGCCACCAGTTTAGTAATGGCAATAAGCAAATTTGCAGCAAGAGCGGTATATATCGGTGTTTTAGATGCAGCCATAGATTTATATACACCATTATAACCAATAGGTTTTATAGCAACAAGGTATTTGCTTAGCAAAACTTCAATTTTATACGGCTTATGAATGCTTTTATGTAATAAAAAAGATATAAAGTAAATAAACTGTCAATAAGCACCGGTAAAAAAATATATTTGCAACATTATTGCTTTGAAGAACCGTAGCGCAAAAATATTGACCTCTCTGTTGCTCCTGCTAACTTTTGTTACGGGGCAGTTGATAGTATTTGCACATACCCATAAAACGGATACCCCGCACGCAAAGCATTACGCTCAAAAAGAAAAAACAAATATTTCGGAAGATAACTGCCCCATTTGCGTTCAGCATGGGCATATACAGTTATTTTTACAGCAAAGCCAGTTCCATTTCTGGTTGGTTAGCAGCTCTTATACCCAGGTAGCATTTACTGCAATATATCAGAGTATACAGTTGTTGCTTTCGGGTAACAGAGGCCCGCCGGCACTGTAATTTCTTACTTACAAGGTAGTTGCTCATGCAGCTGCTGTTTTCCTGTATTTATCAAATTATTAGTTCAGCTATCTCTATTACCATGAAATTAAAGTTTTTTGGCAGCTTATTGCTGTTAATTTTACCTGTTTATATCTACGCAGCTACTATAGCGGCGTTCACCGGCAAAGTAACCGATGCCAGAAGTAACGAGCCCATAATTGGGGCTACCGTAACACTTCCACAATTAAAAATAAGTACCAGCACCGATGCTAACGGTCAGTTTAACTTTGCCACCCTGCCCGCACGTGGTCGTTATGTGGTAGAAGTGAAGTACCTGGGCTATAATACGCTGGTTAAAACTGTCGACTTGTCTTCGCCTTCGGCATTAAATTTTGCCTTAGTGTCCAGCATTATTGAAACCCGCGAAGTGGTGGTGACCGGCACGTTGGTTACGGCAACCAGTAAGTACAACAGCACTTCGGCAGCAGTGGTTAATAAAGAAGACCTCCAAGGCAGCTATACCAACTTAATAGATGCACTGGCCAAACAGGTGCCGGGTGTAAGCCAGATTACTACCGGGCCGGGTATTAGCAAGCCGGTTATCCGTGGCTTGGGCTACAACCGCGTAGTTACCCTGAGCGATGGTGTTAAGCAGCAAGGCCAGCAATGGGGTGATGAGCACGGTATTGAAATTGACCAGTACCAGGCCGATAGGGTAGAAGTATTACGTGGTGCCGCATCGCTGCAATATGGTTCGGACGCTATTGGCGGTGTAATTAACCTGGTTGAACCACTGGCTCCTGCATCGGGCAAAATTAAGGGCGAGGTATTATCTAACTATTCTACCAATAATGGTTTAAGCGGTACTTCGCTGATGTTAACCGGTAACGAAAACGGCTTTGTATGGCGCGGACGCGGTTCTTATCAAAACGCCTCTTCGTATAAAACAGCCGACGGTTATTTCCCTAACAGCGGTTACAATAATACCAATGCAAGTGCCATGGTAGGATTCAACAAAAGCTGGGGCTACTCGCACCTGAACTTTTCTTACTACAAAAATAACATCGGTTTTTACGATCCCGAATCGGTAGACGAACTGTATACCACTGAGCATTCGCGTACTTTGGATTTTCCACGTCAGGATATCCGTCATTATAAAATAGCGCTGAACAATAACTTTGTAATAGGCGAAGGTTCATTAAAGGTTGACTTGGGTTACCAGAAAAACCAACGCCGCGAACTGGAAGACAGCAGCGATCCCGCATTGTTTTTCGATTTGAACACCTACTCTTTAGATACCAAATACTCGCTGCCTGCCAAAAATGGTTGGGAGCCTGTTATAGGTTTAAGCGGAAGCCTTGGCCATAGTTTAAATAAAGCTGAAGAAAAACTGATCCCTGATTATAATGCTTATGCTGCAGGTGCTTTTGGTTTCATCAAAAAAACTTACGGCACTAATACCGTGAGTGCTGGTTTACGTTACGATTATATCCGTAACAATGGCAAGCAACTTTTTGAAGAAGGGGAAGAAAAGTTTACCGGCTTTAAAAACGATTTCAGCAGCATCAGCGGAGCGTTAGGCTATACGCACGTATTTAACGATAACCTGAACTTCAAGGCCAACGCCGGTTCGGCTTTCCGCGCACCAAATCCAGCCGAGTTAGGCTCGAACGGTGTACACGAAGGAACGTTCAGGTATGAGGTAGGTAATGCCAATTTAAGTCCGGAGAGAAGTTACCAGGCCGATGCTACCTTGGAGTTTGGTTCGGGCATTGTAACCGGTAGTGTAGGTGTGTATGAAAACTATGTGCATAACTTCATTTATGCCTCTAACACCAACAATGAAACTATTGATGTGCCCGAAGAAGACCTGGTAAATTACCCGGTGTATCGTTACGGACAGGTAAACGCCAACTTATACGGTGCCGAAGCCAGCTTAACCCTGCACCCGGTATCGTACATTCACTTCGAAAATACTTTTGGTTATACCCATGCGCAAAACACTACGCTGGATCGTCCGCTAGCCTTTATACCAGCAGGTACGCTGCATAACACCCTGCGTTTTGAGCCAAAAATAAAAGGTTTGAATGCTTTTTATGCTTACGTAGGAATTGATAATTACTTCAAGCAAAGCCGCATAGATGCCACATTTGAAACACCGACCGCATCTTATACGCTTTTAAATGCAGGTATTGGTACTACGGTTAAATTAGGCTCTCAGCCACTTAAAATTTATGTATCGGGCTATAACTTAACCAATAAGCGTTATTACGATGCACTAAGCCGCTTGAAACCTGGTAGGTTAGATCAAACCAATACCGCGCTGGGTGTTTACAACCCGGGGCGTAACATTACGTTTGGTTTCTTTTTGCCGTTTAACATCAAGTAATCATTACCCCTCCCATGCCGATATTCATCGGCATGGGAGGGGTTCATAAATAAAAAGCGCTTATCCATTGCGGATAAGCGCTTTTTATTTATGAAAGTTTGTCAACCCTGTCAGTCTGAGCTTGTCGAAGACTTAACAAAGCGTACAGGTCTTCGACAAGCTCAGACTGACAGGGTTCTTAATAGCTTATGCAGAAAGCAATTCCTTAAAATATATCCTTACCCTCTTCTGCATCGGGCGTGCCTTCTTCGGGCAGTAATCTTTTAGGATCGGTTTCCTGCCTGCGGCGGTCGTAAAAGCGGTTGGAGTTGAACTGTTCGTGCTGGTAAAAATCTTCGGTAGGGGTAGAGCCAATGGCACCCATGCCCATTCCGGCCGCACCCAGGCTGGAAAACGTAGTACGGATGTGCTGCTCATGCTCGGCCGTTAATGCGCCCTTTTCGTAACGCGGCAACTGCTCCAAATGGTTCACGGTAACCTGCGGAACCACAACATAATCATCATCGGCATGTATTTCGGCGGCACCAATAGGTATGAGGATCTTACGGGCTTCCAGCCGTAGATCGTTGGCATCGGTATCTACAATAATATAACGCACCTTGCGGCTTTGCGGATTAAAAAGAAGTTCTTCCACATCGCCAATGTTTTCGCCCAACTCATTTTTTACGTCCCAGCCCTTAATATCGGGCTGACCATCTGCTATCTCAAAATCGCTGCCGCTTAGTTCTTCCAGGCGGCTGTATTCTAAATCATTTTCATTTAAGGCCATATCGGTATTTATATAAAAATCTGCTTGAAACTAAATTATCTTGTAGTGTCTGCTTCCGTAGTATCAACGGTAACGCTATCTAACGTGGTGGTTTTAGTGACCGTGCTATCCACAACTGTTGAATCTGTAACAACCGGTTCGTTGCGACCTATAAGGCTTTTGCCGCCACCTAAAAATATGTAGAGCAAGGCTAAAGCTACTATCAGTAAGATTATCCATACCCACCATGGAGTACGTTTTTTAGGTTGTACGTTTAATTCGGCCATAATTTTTAAGTTGATGTTTAAGCGACTATAAACCATTACGGCTTACATTCAACTTTTACTATAACTTAATTATGGGATGATGGTTTTGGGTGTTTTTAATTTCAATAGCACAGCTAAAGGTTCAGAATAATTTATTTAATCAAAACTTATTAAACGCTGCTTGTTTTAAACTTAAAATTAATAATATGTTCGATCAAATTTTAAATATGGTAAAAGAGCAGATGGGTAACCATCCGCAGGCATCAGGCGCTATTCCGGCAGAGCACGCCGATGCGGTACACAAGGAAATTGCAGGTGCTGTAGAAAACGGTGTAAAAACAGAAGCAGCCGGTTCGGGTGGCATTGGCGGTTTGTTATCGTCGTTAGCCGGGTCCGCATCGGGGAGCCCTATTGCAAATTCTATAACCGGCGGATTAGTAGGAACGCTAACCAGTAAGTTTGGCTTGCCACCAGCAGCAACGGGCGCTATTGCAGCGGCTATACCCGGTATCCTGCAAAAGTTTGCCCATAAAACCAACGACCCTAATGATAACAGCTTAACGCCGGATAGCATATTGGGTTCGTTAACCGGTGGTAAAGGTTTGGATAGCTTGGGTGGCTTGTTTAAATAGTTTTACGGCTAAGCATTCGTATATTCGGGCAAGTACAGCAATGTATTTGCCCGATGTTTTTTTAAGCACATCTAACATGACTGAATCCAATTCTTTCTATAGCCCCGATATTTTAACCCGCAAACGCCAGGTAACCGATTCCATAGCCGACGACTTTGTGAAATTTATATTCGTGGATACGCAGTCTAAAATTGCCTTACGCGAGTACCTGGCTACCCTCAATTATAACAGTCAGCTTAGTCAGTTGCCTACCGCATATGCCGACCAGCCTTTGTTTGCCCTGGCTAACCATTTGCCCGAATGGGCCAACAGCAAGCAGATGCAGCAGGGAGCAGCTTTTTTTGCCCGCCACGCCAGTTTAATTATGAATATGCTGGGACTGCTATCGTTGCCATATACTTATGCTGGTGCCGATGGCGTAAAGGTGCTGTACCTGAGCGAACGAATGCGTACTGATACCGCCAAACGCTTACAGGAAACGGGCGACTTTGTATGGGAAGTAATGGCACCCAACGCTTTTAAACCCGAAGGAAAGGGTTTTGCCAGTATATTAAAGGTAAGGCTCATTCATGCTGCTGCGCGTTATTATACGCTGCAAAGCGGGCGTTGGAATGCCGAATGGGGACAGCCCGTAAACCAGGAGGATATGGCCGGCACCAACCTGTCGTTTAGTTTACTGGTGATACGCGGGTTGCGCAAGTTGGATGTGGCCATTACTTATGCCGATCAGCAGGCTTTTATGCATTTATGGAATGTGATTGGAGCACTATCGGGGGTGGAGCGTAGCTTGTTGCCCGATGATGGTAAGCAGGCTATTGCGCTGGAACAGGCAATAAGCAAGCACGTGTTTCGCCCGAGCGAAGAGGGGCAGGCACTTACCCAATCGTTAATAGATTACTTTACCAGCCTTACTCTACCGGCACCGTTCGGCAGTAAAGAAACAGTGCAGTTGATGCGGTTTTTGCTAGGTGATGAAATTGCCGATATATTGGCGCTACCCAAGGGCGAGGCTCCAACAACTATCATTAACTTACTCAAACTGAATGGCACCTTGCAGGAAATTAAATGGCTGCCATCGGTTAACAGGGCGTATCAGCAGCAGTATGCCGATTTTAAGAAGCAGCAATTGTAAACACATCCATAAAGCTGAAGTGTTCACAGTGTAAGTGTTTGTTTTAGATGGTAGAAATTTCGAAAAACTACAAAAAAATGCATTTTCTTTCATTTAATTAGGTTTTTGTGGTTGCTTGTACCAGCCGTTTTAGCTCGTTTTTAGTCAAAAAGTGTTCACGCGTGAACACGTTTTTAACGGTTTTTTA